>Ga0315913_1001025_pt1 | contig 28824 bp, 14 predicted proteins | sample MpolsnodulesMG_FD_207736 | JGI IMG/M metagenome (GOLD analysis project Ga0315913, IMG submission 207736) | Medicago polymorpha root nodule microbial communities from Los Angeles, California, United States - small nodules | ecosystem: Host-associated > Plants > Roots > Nodule | place: USA...
TGCTACTGTGGAAGGCTTGTAATTACACATGTATTAGGATATTTTCATTGAAGCTAGATTTTGTAAGCATTGATGGATGTGGCTGATTTTTGCAGCAGTGTTGAACACAAAGATCTTGCAATAATTTCAATCTCTTGATGCTAATGCGTATATGTGTGAACATAATAAACTTTGACTTTGGGATTTTTGTTTTTGGTATTGTAGTTTAGCTTCTCTGGATCAATGGCAGTTGTGATGGTATAAGGAGGAACACAGGTACATGATGGTAAATACTAAATATGATGAGAGAGAGTCTGGTCAACAATGCATAAACAATGGCGTACATGGGTTGTAGTATTTCTATTAATAGTTTATTATATATTTAATATTTAATTCCATTTCATTTATCAATCTTTTGTTACCAAAAAAAAAAGTTTATCAATCTTTTTCCTAAAAACAATGCTGAAACTACTGTAGCGCGTTGAAAAGAACCTTTCCCACGCTTCCGTGAAATTTCGCGTGACCAAAAAGCATTTTCTTTATAGCAAATCATACTTCACTGAGACAAGTGAAAAAACTAAGACACATTCCACGAATGCGGAAAGCACACAATTATCGACCGTGGAAGATTAATTCAGAAAAAAAGTTGTATCCATAATAATGCTTTCCAACCCCTCCTTCAAAAAAATTGCTTTCCAACCTCCCACTACCTCTTTTTGTTGACTCATCCACTGGCCCACCCTCCATCCTAGCTTCTTGTCCATTTAACTTAAATTAGTCCTCCAAAATAGTCTCTATAAGAGAATAAAAGTGAATAAAAAAATTTAGGGACTAAACTTGAATGTTTATATTTGCTAGTGACTAAAAATATATTTAATCCTTTAATTTGTTTAGATTAAAAAAATAGATTTTAAATTCAAGATATATATTTGAAATGTTAATCTATTAATACTATATCCTACTTAATTTTGAAATGTTTGGGTTGATGTAATTTATTTTAATTATGAAAAATTGATATTTAATTCAAGATAACCGATATCAAATTATTAAACACAAGTGAGAGATAAATCATGAGGGGGGGGCAAAAAAACATCAAGGACGCGGTAACTATGTCCATAAGTTGGATCAAATAACCACCGTGTCTTCCAACATACGGTTGCTACCCCTTATTCGCTTATCGAAAAGGTTAAGCTATATTCGTTTTTATGGTTAAAATCTAAGCAGGTTTCCTTCAGTTACAGTTTACATGATTGGTGGAAATATCTGCTTCCTTGTATGGGAATTCTTATGTAAATTAGTTCGTGTGTTATTCTTATGATGTTACTGCGGTAACATTCTGACAGTGTAAATATTGGTTGGTATTTCCTTCCCTTTCATGTCTTGTGCAGGGGAAGACACCCTTGTTAATTTCAATCTCATTTTGATTTGTTCAAAAAAAAAAATAACAATACCGCAAACTTTCCAGATTCAATTAAAACTACGGATTTGTGGAAAATCTTTGCAAATTTTGGAAGAGTGGGAGAGGTGTACAATTATATAATTTTTTTTCATAATACAAAACTCTTACATACAATTAAATAGTTGTAAAATAACATTATTTGAACTTTTTTTTAAGGAAACATTATTTGTAAAAACTGATTTTTTTTTTTCTTTAAGGAAACTATTTGGGAAAAAAACTGATTTTATTCTATACTACCCTATATAGTAACCAAAAAAAAAAACTACCCTATATAGTCAAGTTATCGATCTGTGTATGCAAAAAAAGGTTCCAAATGTTTCAGATATATAAATATGAATAAATTTCAATTCAAGCCAAAACCATTTCCCCGTTGTGGACACTGATACAAAGGATAGAGACACATAAAATCTACTTATCACAACAATGGTTGTAAGAGTGCCAATTTATCTTTTATTTCATGCAACTCTGTTATAGCATCTTTTATGCTCATTCGTTGAATGGCAAATTCTACTGAACATGCTACTCCAAACATGATGTCAGTTGAGTAGAAAAAACATGAAGGAAAGGAGTATATTAGTTAAGTACATGTTTGATATCGCCGTCAATTTACTGAAATGATAGTGAATCGCAGTGATTTTTCAAAATCTATGGAGTGTAACTTTTACAAATTCACTGTGATTCACAGTGATTTTGGAAACTTATCGTAACACCAAAGCACATGCTAAAAACAAATCATTTCAGTACTGTGAATCTCGAATTATATTGTATGAGAAAATAGACAAACCATCTGTCTCTACCAAATTGTATTGTATCACAACATTCAAGTAAAGTTACAAGATGTATTTTCATGTCTTCCATTTTTAATCCGGAAAATAGACATTCTCTTTGCAAGAATTTTACAAAACTAGGTTGTATGAGAAAATTTCAGCTCTGGTGAAAAGAAATAAAAAGAAACGATAGCTTAGGGAAAAAAAGATAAACTTTATCTCTATTTTCAACAAATCCCCAACAACGGCGCAAGAAACTCGACACTCCTGCAAGTGTACGGGTATGTCGTCGTAATAAATAGAGTATCAAATCCATAGGGACTTGGGAATCTCAAGACTACATTTTTCTCCAAAGTATGCAATTAAAGTGTTTTTGAGATATCGATGATTGCAAATTGGTGAATCACATTGATGTTCCAAAAACTATAGTGTAACTTTTAAAAATTCATGGTGGTTCACCGTGATTTTGAAAGCCTACCATAATACCAAACACATGCTAAAAAAAAAAAATCTTTCCGATACTGTCAATCTCGAGTTGGACATCAGAATTTACTAGATTATGAAATTCATTGAAGAAACATTGAAACAGTTCAAGTACTTACCAAGCTATTGCAACTATATATGATCATATCTAATGTAAGTGATCGGATCTTGACAATTAGAGGGGTAACTTTGGCGCAACTGGTAAAGTTGTTGTCATGTGACTGTATGGTCACGGGTTCAAGTCCTGGAAACAGCCTCTTGTGTAAAAACAGGGTAAGACTGCGTACAATACACCAAATTGTGAGACCCCTTCCCGAACCCTGCGTATGCGGGAGCTTCAGTGCACCGGGTTGCCCTTTTTTTTAGTGTCAAGATAACATCGACAAACAAGTCATATGACCGGGTATATCATCTATGTAGATATGTATTGTACATATGTAAACTTAGAACGCATTTATACTGGTGCAGTACAATAGTTGTATCAAAAATGTGTGTAATGAAACACCTATTTTATTTAAAAGATCATTTCTTTCACCAATTTATTTCCTCTTTTCGTGAAGAAATTGATTGCAACACAAGGGGACTGTAAGAGCAAACATTAAGTTAAAAATATCAACTTTATTCAAAAAGCTCATTTCTTCTACAAATTTATTTCCTGTTTTTGTTAAGAAATTCATTGCAACACTAGAGTTGTAAGCGCGGGTATCTCTATCTCTATTATAACTATTTGCCTTAATTTTTTTTAAGAGTACACATGTCATTTTGATGTTCTAAGTCTCATTTAATGCTTTATCATGTTGTTAAAAATATACATGTGTACACTTCATCATATAAATATTAGTTTCTTATTGGATATTGTTTCATCATTGATCCGCATCTTCTCATATTTGAATTTGAATTTGACCATTTATTTATCATAATTCATAACCATAATTTTCTATATGTATAACATTAGCAAATCATGTACTTAATTGTATTTAATTACACATTTGATTTTTCTATATAAATTAATTGATTTGCTATTAAAAAATGCATAACCAAAACAACACAATTTCTATCATTAGCTAATCAAAATTTTCTATTTACTCTAATGCGTCACAATTTAAATTGTTAGCCAATCAAATTTGAATCGGTAAAACATCAACCAATCAAATGTTGTCAATATTTTTGATTTTTTTCTCTCTATATATTGTCAACCCTTCTTCCATCATTTTCATATGCCTTCTATTACAGTGTTTTCAACGTTCTTTTCTCAACATTACCACACATCTTTTCATACTCATTTCTCTTCTCTTTAAATAGTTCTTTTTCTCTCTTATTTTTTATTCAATATTTGTTTTATTGTGTTGAATCAATTTCTTTTTTTTTTTGTTTCCGATGTTCGGTTGTTTCATATGAAACAAAGATTAACGAAGATTTATGTAAGATGGTTCCCCGTTTGATCATGTTTTTATTATTTTATTCAAGCTTCCACATTGTAAATTTTTATTTTATTCAATATGAACTTTCAAATATTTTTTTCACCATTCTTTTATCTATTTATGTATGCCTAGATCTGATGGGTATACTTACTCCTATGAGATAAATGATGTTCACGTCTGAAAAAAATGTATTCTAATATCCAAATCCAAATAAATTACATATATTTTTTATTTTTGTAACAAGATCAGCTTCCCAAATTTTCTAAGCAATTTGTGGAAAAATTAGAAATAAATCAAATGCATTTCCAGAAGAAAAAAAAAAACTTTCCACATCTGATTTAAAAAAAGTGCGTTTACATATTTTGATGGATACAATGTTAAGTTGTGATTTAATTTGCAACTCATTTTATTTATAATTTTTTTAAAATTCTTCTGTGATAACAAGGTTAAATCATGTATGGGCAAGATCTTGAACAAAATTCATTATTTCTATCACAGGAGATTGACAAAATTATTTATTTTGATCACAAGAGCTTGAACAAAATTATTTTATTTTCATAACAAGAACTTGAACATTCTTCATTATTTTGCATGGTTGTATTTTGATTTCATTTAGGTGGAGATAAACAAAGACAAACAAAGTTAAATCATTTTATTTCTGATTATTTTTGTAATTCTTTTGTAATAACAAGGTTAAATCATCTATTGGCAATATCTTGAGCAAAATTCATTATTTTATTTTATTTTTGGAGGAGCAAAATTCATTATTTTGATTACAAGAGATTGACAAAATTATTTATTTTGATCACACAAAAACTTGAACAAAATTATTTTCTTTTGATAACAAAAACTTGAACATCATTCATTATTCTGATAACAAGAACAAGTATCTACCTTTTAAATACAATCTCTAAAATGATTTAGTTAAGGTTGCTTGATAAAAAACAATAAAATTATACACGGAAAAAGACCAATAAAAATGTTTATTAAGACAGTTTAAACACATTAATGTTATGCTTTAAATGTGTGCCTATATATTGTAACAGCCCGATTTTCGTTAAATTTGTTTTTAATTATTTTAATATGTGTTTATATGTGATTATATGTGATTAATTGCCTCTGTGTGTATTTTGGTTGGGATTAGTAGATTTCGGTGTTGGAAGAGTATTTTAGTCTTTTAGACTCAAGGGTATTTTGGTCATCTTACGAGCAAGGGTAAATTAGTAATTTCATGGTGAGAGTTATTTTTAGTGTTTCAAGTGAGAACCGTTATTTTTACTAAGTTACTATTCGGTAGTGGTAATTAGTTTTGAACCGGTAATTATTCGATAACTTTTAACCGTTAGTGGATAGAAACTTTGGCAGTTAGTTTATAAGGGTTTTGAGCCCATTAGACTTTAAGGGTTAAGCCCAATAGTGTGGACACTATTTAATCCTTAGTCTTTAAGAGAATTGGGGTTCACAATCATTTTACAAAATTTTGAGAAGAGGTAGAGAGAGAAAGGGCAAGAGAAAGGGGCAAAAGGAAGAGAAGAGGGTTTTAGAGAAAAGCTTGAAGAACCAAGAGGAGCTAGGGATTTTAGGAGCTTAATTGAAGCTTTTGCTAGGATTATTGCTTATTGAGGTAAGGGGGTTAGATTTCATTCATAATCTCTTAGTTTAATTTCTTCTCTAATTCTATGCATAAGTGTTTATTTGGGATAAGTGATTATTGTGAATTTGTATGTTGAAATTCTTGCTCTTGTTTTAGTGATATGTTAGGGTATGCTAATTTGTTGATAATTGAATTGTTGATGATGAAATTGCATGTTCATGACATATATAAATGGGTACTTTGTGAGTTTTTCTCAAATTGATGAATTGTGATATTGTGTTGTTGAATTGTGGTTGAATTCATGTCTAAATGAAGTTGTTGTTGTTGAATTAGATATGTTGTTGTTGTTGAATTGTACCATGGGTATTCCATTTTGTGAAGTTGCTGTTTGAATTGGTGAAGTTGTGCTAAGTTGTTCATGTGAAGGACCAAAATGAACTTTTGATATATAAAGTTGTTGACTGAGTTGTCGGTGTTGTTGGGTGAGTTAAACTTGGTAGAATTTCTGTTTTCATGGCGTGGTTGTATTAGTCGAGTCGTTTGGGAGAAAACGGAAGTTTCGTGTGAAAATTCAATTGTTAACCGTTTTGAAAAATGAGTGTTTGTGTGAGATTCTGGAAAATGATTTTGGGGTGGTTGAAACTTGAATTTTTATGTACACTATGATAGAGCTAAGTGTCAGGAACGTGTAGGCAAAAACGGCATCGAAAACAGATTAACGGTTTGATTTTTATGCGCGAAAACGTGAAGGTTGAAAATCAGATGTTGTCTGTCAAGCTATGATCGTGCCACGATGTGGGACCAACGTGCCACGATTTTGATCAAGATTTTAGTGTTTCTGATCCTGGAAAAATCGTGGCACGATGGGAGACCAACGTGCCATTATTCTGTCAGACAAGAAACCTTAAAAATGCAATTTTCTTCAATCCAATTGTTCCCAAATTTATCCCTAAGTGTAGGGACTTTATCCTAACCACGTAGGGGTGCTTTTATGAAAGAAATAACTTTGTACAAAGGGTCTAATGAGTTCTTGTGTTGCTTGACATTAAATGAGTAAAATGATACGAACTTTGCAAAACTTGAAATTTAAGTGAGTTGGCCTATGAAACGTTGATGTATACACTACTGCTCTCATATGTGATTTGTGTATATACTTAGTTGAGGTTTCCAAATGTGTTTTCTTTGTTTTGTCGGATAATTTGGAAAATGGTAAAATGATACGAACCTTGTCGAAAATAATCTTTAAGTCCAAATACTTGGCAAATCTTTTGTGGATAGTTTGATTTGATTATATGAAGTATGTGAATGCTTTCTAGGTGTTGAATATGATGTTTATCATAAAGTGTTGTATTTTATCCTTTACTTGAATTGTGAGAAAGTGTATGGAGTTGTTGAGCCATATTATAGATGATGTTGATTAATGTATATATGACAATTGATATTGATGTTTGTTGATAATATGGTGGAGACTCTTATTTGAATTGTGATTTGTTGATTTTGTGGACGTAAATACTTGATAATGCAATTGTTGATGAACTAGTCAATGTAAATGGAGGTGTACTTTTACATTGTTGTTGGTAGATGTATATGTTGAAAGTTTTGCATTATTGGGTCTTTACTTGTATGTCCATGCATCATAAATCATATTGAGTCATATGAGAAATGTAAAAGGAGGTGTACTTTTACATAGTTGAATCGTAAGAGGAAGTGTACTCTTACATAAGATGTTCTGTTGGCATCTTGTTGTCGGTGATATGGTACCACATGCATATATGTGTCGTGTATAGGCGCATATCATATTGGCATGAGTTTTAAGTGATGTATGTGAATGATGGTTGTTGTTGGTAAGTGTGCGTTTGATGAATATATACTCGTGACATTGTAATTGTTGTGTGTATATGCATATGAGAGTTAATTGCTCTTGATAATTAATTGAGACTTAATTTGATTCATTTATGTCAAACTGTTTATGTTGATTATGATTGATGTGAAGCTAACCCCCAGTGGTTTTGACCGCCTACCTGTTTGTATGAATGGGTAGACGGAGTGCATGAGTAGTTTGCTTTTGGTGACTGCTTGGATAGCGGGAGCTAATCTCCGTTATCGTTTCTTGAAGTCTTAGATTAGGCTCTGATTAGGACGCTGGTCTTTATGTTTGTTGGATTTATTTATTTTTGAGATTTGACCCATATGTAGGGATTTGGAGATTTTATATAATGATGTATATTGATCTCATGACATGTATATCTTCGAGATGTATGATTTATATCCGCTGCGACTGTTGAGAAATTTTATATATATGCATGTTGATGTTATTTGTTGAAGACGTAACGTCTATTTCTTGAATATATGCTTTATTAGCGTGTTTTATCGCTTTAATAGAAACAGGGCGTTACACATAGTCTCAATGTTTTCATTCTCTTTCATCTTGAACATCTCATACTATTGAACAAGAAGATTAACTTTAGATTCCCTAACCTTCTTGTTACCTTCATAGTTTGACACAAAGATTTGATCATAGCTTTAGCAGTTGATTTGTCAGCTAACTTTAAGTATTCACTGTGAGGTAAAGCAACAACAATAATTCCTCTAACTATTTGATGTTTCTTGTAGAGCTTCTTCTAAGCATCAATGTGTTTCTTTATATCAATAGCTACACCTTATGTTGGGGTAAGCCCTATAGGCCAATAGTTTACGTTAAACTTATGCTATGTATCATAACTTTTATTATTAAATAATATATTGCACTCTTTATTATATTTGTTGTAATATTAATAAAGTCCCTAGAATAGATAGTTCATGTAATGGTATATTAAGTGTGACGTAATCATTATATTACATTAACATAAAGAACATTATTCTTAAATGTATATGTAGTCAAGCTTTAATATAAATTGAGATAATAATAAAGCGCAGAGACTATTATGTTTGTAGATTGATGACCACATGTCATGGGTCATGGATATGAGATATTAAGTCTATACATAGGTATAAATATTAGGAGTAATATTTATACTGGAATGACCCACCGTGAAAATACTACATAGTATGTTATGAAAATGTCATAAGATATTCTTACAGTGATAATGATGTATATACCTGAAACCACTATGATCCCTAGATATGGACTCAAGTGCTTTATTGCCATTCTAACGTTATGTGTAAAAGGATAACCATAACGTTGGCTAATGGGTACTTAATGAATCATGATGAGGGACATAAGTGTCCTAGATGGGATTTGTCCCTCGTCATAGCATGAGATATATCTTTAGGCCTCTTGATGAAATATGATTGTAAAGTTGCATGTCCATGCCGAACTAAGTCAATATGAGATATTGGACTTATTCGTTATTCAGTATATTTCGTGATCAAGAAAAGTAAATATTGATCTATACAATGGTGACAAAATCTATGCCTTGAGATAAATAAAGATATGAGGACAAAGGAGTAATTGTACACATGAATATTATCAAGGAAAAGGTTTCGTCGGATCACTTGATATTCTTGTCACTTGGGTAGCAATGATGTGTTGCTAGATACCTCTCATTGTTTATAATATTAAATATTAGATTTAATATTATTTCCAATGCGACTAGAACCTATGGAGTCACATACAAAAAAACGGTCAAAAGAGAAATATAAGTAAGACTTATATGATGAGTGCGTTTAAAAAATAACGCTAATTAGTTATCAAAAGACTAAACTCATTAATGGGCTTACGGAAGCCCAATAGTGACTTCAGACTTGCAGAGCATACTAGGAGTTCTATAAATAGAACCCTTGTGTTGAAGTCTTGGTTACACGTTTCAGAAACCCTAATTCTCCCAAACCTTTGATCGCTTGGCTAGCACCAGGAATTGGAGGAGCACCATTCATGTGGACTAATAGAGGCTCTGCTGCTTGCTTTGCTTTGTGATCGAGACTTTTCTTGCAATTTAAGAGGTAACATTGTTTTACTGATTCATGTCAAATTCGTAATGATCGAAGGAAAGAAAATCAAAAATTTCATGCTGCTGCCTGTTTATGCAATCGATTTTCCTTCACCTTCTTCATCTATTGGAATGTCAACACCATCTTCAATGATGTCCCAAAGTTCATCATCTATACCAATGATATGACTGTACATCTTACTTTTCCACCAAGAAAATGTTTCAGGATCTCCATTAAACATTGGAGGTTTGTATGAGTTGGATTGCTTGTCATCAGTACCATAGTCCTATGATACATTTTTGGAATCTCTAGAATCAGCAGTTCTAGCACCACCAGTAGACATGTGTTTTCTCAGGATCTGATACGCTTCTGATAGAGTTCAGAACCTGAAACAATGTTCAGAGTTAAGTGCAGCAAATATTAAAGAGCTAGAGAGAGAAGAAAGAGACACAACCAATTTATCCTGGGTCCCTCCAAAATCCGGAAGTAGTCTAATCCCCTTGCCACTTACAAAAGATTTTTCACTATAATCACACAATATTACAATTGCTTAAGTACGCAAACAAAAGACTTCTAACAAACAAAGATTACAAAGATAAATTGTTTGGTTGAACACTTGATATAAAATCAGAGGTGTTCTCAAATACAACACATTTCAGACTATAGACTGAGAATTTCTAAGATATGAAAGTTTAGAAGAAATTCCAATTGATTGATGCGTAATGATTTTGGCAGGGTTTTCATACTTGTAAAAATATTACAGAGTCTTGTAATTTCTTCAAGTATTCAATCCTTTATATAGAGGTTGAAAAGAGACGTTGAAGAGTGTCAGCGCATCAAAGAGTCATTTGAGAAGCTTGATCCATCATCATTGATTTTTTGCTTGATTTGGTTAATGTCCTATGAAGAAATGATTTTGAATCCTTTCCTTGATAAGGAATTAATTGTTCTTTTCTAATGGAGAAACAATTGTAGCTTCGTCCAATGCACATGGAAATGTTAGAGGTAGTGGAGATAGTGGTCGTACACTGTTGTGCCTGATCTTCAGAACTATCAAAGCTTAGCATCCAATGCTTCTGCTCCTTTGTTCTTCAGCTTTCTAGAGTCTGGCTTCGAGGATCTGAGGTTTAGCTTCTGGTTCATCTTCAGAGTCTAACTGCTTCCAGAGTCTAGGTAGTCATCGGAGTCTGACTTCTTCAGATTCTGACTTGCAACAAAGCTTCTCGTGAAAATCTTTTCTCTTCAATTTGTTCTTTCTGAACCAATACTTTGATTGAGACATAATAAATTTTAGTATATGGTCATGCACACTTGAACAAATATTAACATATCAAATTGATCTTTTAATACCTTGTTATCATCAAAACTTAAGAGGCATTATTTAAACTCATTTTGCTCCAACAAAGATGTGAGAGCCTAAACCTTAATCCTTCACTACATAAATACTAGATTTTAAGCATGGGGTCAAGTATGAGCGTCGAATCACATGCATGTACACCACCTTTATTCGTCTGGAGAAGAAAGGCCGATGGCAACGATGAAGAAGAAAGTAGCCGAGGAAAGTGTCATCCACAAAGAGCATTCAACAACATCAATCCCATGATCTCATGTTCAACATGATCAACAAGCAAATCCATAAACACCATCAGGATCACATGATGAGCATACAAGCATACAACATTTGTCTTTCAACAACGATCTCCTAAGACAAGTAGCCAATCGGTGGATTCCACAAAGGAAACCTCACACTCTCAGCAATCATCAACTTGATCGTCTAAGTAATTGTAGACACACCACCATCCTTCCAAAAAGTCGTTGTTGTCTTGAGCGCATTATCGTCCATCTCAACGTTAATCTATGTCCACTTTAGATTAAAAGATAATGAATTTTTTTGTCAAGTAGTCTAATAGTTAAAATTTCTCATCTTAAATAAATAAATAGGAAATCCAAAATTTAATACAATGTTTATATCAACTAAGTTACGCAACAGTAGACAAATAAAGATCGAAAAGAAAAAGTAGAATTGAATAGAATATTGATTTTAAACATTTCTCTCTATAAAAACACATATCCACACCATCCAATCCCTTTCTCCTGCTTCGGTAACTGCACATAGAAAAATCAGTTTCAGGCCAAAGAAAATAAGAAAGAAAGAAAGAAATTGGCGGTGCTCTACCACCGATCGCTCATCGGATTCCGGCGAACTTCAGATCGCTTTTCTTGCTTCTCCGGTAAGTCCGTTGATCATTTTCACTTCCTGGATCTGCGGTTTACGATTCTTATTCTTTTCTTTCGGTTATCAAGTTCAATTTCTGAGTATTATGTGGAAATGAAGTTCTGATTCAGTGTTATTTGATTATTTTTCGATGTAGTTTGGATTAAAGTTAAACATTTGTAATATGATTGATTAATAGTTTAAAGTTTAAATAATCTTTGCAATGACAGTGTATTTGATTATTTATATTTTATATAGTAAACCTCATACAAGTTTTGAAATGCTTTTTTGAGTTATAAGTTTAATGGAAGTGTACTGACGGTGTAAACTGTTTTACACCTTCATCGAATAAGCATAGATTATAACCGCTTTTTGAAAATAACTACCCAATTCACAATTCTAATTGGAGGTCAATGTAAAACTAGTTTACACTGACAGTGCATGTTCATATTCTCTATATTTTATGGTATATCATTGTTTATTATTGATATTCTTGTGATGATTTTTTGTGCAGAAATTTGTTCCTTCACTACTTTTGGAGGCATTTTGTTGTTGGTTGTTATACTCTTTTACTGGAAAATTGTTATATATGGGCTGAGGCGCATTTTTCATGGGAGGTGTGGAAGATAAAGAACCAGCATTAAAACGAACAAAATTGTCGTCTAAAGGATTAATTAGTCTCTATAACGGTTCATCTTCTGTGGAGCGTTTTGTAGGATCTTCGAGTGACTTGATGGCTCGGCCCCTATCATCTGAAGGGGACAACGAAGTTGTTGGTTCAAAAGGGATCATAAAAAAAGGGGAGTTTGTAAGGATAATCACGAAGGCATTGTATTCTCTTGGTTATAAAAAGACTGGGGAAAACCTAGAGGAGGAGTCTGGCATACCGTTGAATTCGTCTGTGGTAAATGTGTTTATGCAGCAGGTACTTGATGGTGATTGGGAGGAAAGTGTATGCACGTTGAATAAAATTGGTCTTGAAGATGAAAGAATTGTTAGAGCCGCCTCATTTTTAATATTGGAGCAGAAATTTTTTGAGCTTCTCGATGGGGATAAGGTTATGGATGCATTGAAGACATTGAGGACTGAGATTACAGAACTTTGTGTTGATAGTGCTAGAATTCGTGAACTTTCTTCTTGCTTATTGTCACCATCCGACCAATGTGGTTCTTCTGGTCGAGATTTTATAAGGGCGAGGACTCGGTTGAAACTGCTGGAGGAACTACAAAATCTGATTCCCCCGACTGTAATGATTCCTGAGAAGAGATTGGAACATCTAGTTGAACAAGCCCTCATTTTGCAACGAGATGTTTGCTCGTTTCACAACTCATTGGATAAGGAGATGTCATTATATTCAGATCATCACTGTGGAAAAACTCAGATACCATCTAGAACATTACAGGTTAGAAAATGATATGTTGAAAAGATGTTGAGGTTTATATTGATCTTTCTACTTAACTTTGCTGTAAATGTTTGCAAAATCTCTGTTGTTGACTTGGTAGTTGCAAAACATGGAACAATAGTGCTTTTGTTTCTCTCAACTACTACGACAATGATTGGTGCGACAGCCATGGAGGTTTTGGGCGGCGGTGAGAGATGCAAGAGAGGAAGGTGGATACGGGAGAGATATGGTGTTTTATTAAAAATAAATGTTTTATTTATTTTTTAATCTCAACCATTGAATCCTTTTTTGCCACATGTCTATCATCCAAGATCCTAAATAGACTAAATGGAGCAAGTTGTAAATGGAGCATACCTGGACTCTAAATATATATATGCTGTTGCTCTAATTGAAATAGTTCCCTGTCCCTGTTCTTTTTTGTGTCACGATCATATACACGTTATTGCCATAATTTATTCTACAACTTTAAGCCACTGCTTAAAGCAGAAGGCAACACTTTACGTGGGCCCAAACCCATGGATAATCTACATAAACCCTGAATGCTCAGGTTATAGTTTTGATGTGAAAAGCATATTCTTTTTGTTATCAGGGGAGTTCCATATGTGGTATCATCGTCACACTTAGTTCCGATATTCATGTCCACTTGATTTAGGCACATAACTCCAACCCAAATTTAATCACATGTTTCAGTCGGGCAATGGTTGCTGGTTTGAGTCCAATTGAGATAGAGATATATTTTAACAAACTTTTTTTAAAACATTCCCTAATTAAACGACAACTTTTACTGAAAAAGCAGGCAAAAAAGAATTCTAAGGTAAAGGTCTTAAAATTGAAGATCAAAAAGTATGATAAAGCATCAAAATAAGAGTTTCAAAACCATTCCCTAACTCCTTAATGTTGTGAGGGGATGACCATTTATAATTAGGGGTATGCTAGTAAATGTATTTTCTCTTCTCCACTCAACTATGATTCTTAATAAGTGTGAAAGTATGTATGTTTGCTTATAATTGAATCCAGAGAGTACATAAATAAATATTATCTTGTTTTCTAACTGGAGAAATGAATCCAGTGTGACACTAATGAACATTGAAGGCTTTTATAGGACAGGAGCTTGAGCTATCCAAAGCCGAACTCCATCCTTAATTAAAGGACATTATCAGCAGTCAATCAAAATAGAAAATAAAAGACTTCCAAATCTCCTAATCATTAACATATCAATATCTTCAAATAAAAAATTTGAAGATACATTCGAATCATTTAGAAGTATAGAAAGAATTTGGTCAGTAGGAAAATGTTAGAAATTTAGGGGTTAGAACTCCTTCAATGCCCTTCATCTTACCAACCAAGCTGCCAACTAGCGACATTTTATTGATTACTAAGATGCATTTTTCTCTTGTGAACAACGAGATGCATGTCTCCTTAATTGGAATTGCAGTTTGGTTTATTCTTTATGATCTAATATATCTTTCAGATGTTAATTTTGAGTTCAATAGGAGGAAAAGAAGAACTATAACATATAAATAGAACATAGTGTTAGGATACTGGGTTTGGGCTAAGACCAACAAATGGGCGGAATAGAGAGGTTAGAGGAGATGGGCCGATGTGGCAGTTAGTTGGAAGAGGCAGTTGGACTGAACTAGATAATTGAGACATGTAAGATTATAGAAGGAAAAAGGCATAAGATGGTAATAAAATTATTTGTTAGCCCAGACTATGACGTGTAAGTGAATTCTGGATGAGTGCAGTATAATGTAATAGATACGCATCACAAATATTCAATTTGATTTTATGCTGGGAAAGCTTACTAACGAAGCAATATATTTGCTATGACTATTAGTTAATTTTATATATTAAGGCTTGATTTTCTTTAATTTTGGATACGGTGCCCAGAGAGGCATAGTCAAAGGCACCATGTAAGACTGCAGTCATATTCTCAAGTATATGTACAATAGATTAATGACAAGTGTGAGAACATAATATAGTAGTGTAATGCTATACTGATGGTTGACTTGGAGTCCCTAATATAGTATTCTTTACCTTGGTCGTGGCTTGGGTATTCTTTCCGAAACAATGCCATGATGCCATGCTTTCTACAAATGATTTGGTTCTAGTTGGAGACAAGTTTCGAAAAAAATAGACGGGAAGTTAGAATTGTGGTCACAAGTTCTGGAAGCATATGCTTCTATTTGAATATAAGTAAAAAAAACATACATGGAGTGTACATTTTGTCGTAAGCACACAAAGGGATGAAATGAATGTAGGTATGTTTTGGACTCATTGCTGGGTAGTGAAGAGTCAACACGAAGTTACGCTTGATATTGTAGAGAATAAATGTTATAACAGATTTGTGGACGGATACCTAGGAAGCCTTGATACTCCAAAAATGGAGAAGTACCCAGGTCCCGCACGTATACATCTCTAATTGGAGGAGTATCCAATTTTTTTTTTATTATTCTTTAAATAATAAAATTTTGATATGAATCTAAATGGGTTAACATATGGTATTTTATATCCACCCTATCTCTAACTATTCGACCATTCTCCATCGATTGACCCTCTTCACCAATGCTTCTACAATATGTTAAAACCTAGGACGGGCCCTTGTCATATTTTCTGCAATGGGAGCAACTTCAATTTTGTTTCTAATAATTGTTGTTACAATCATGTTATGTTTTGTGCAAATGCTAATCCATCATGACATTCTCATCCGTGACATTGATCTTGTCGGGTTTTAGCACTCTATAATCAGATCAATGCAGCATTGCAGATCTAATCGTTTTGCAGTAAAATTTCATTTAAACTGGAATTGTATTTTTCTATCAAGACCATTGTAGTGTAATTTTTTGATTGTTAGATTTGTGTATGCTCTATATGGTATGCTTTGATTGATGTTAAACACGGAACATTTGACATGTTTAACCATGACAATCCTGCATTTCTTTCTATAGCATGAGCAGTATATTCGTTCTGATGCTATTTTATTATTCATCAAATATCTGACAGATATTAGATGCCCATGATGATGAAGTATGGTTTGTACAATTTTCACATGATGGGAAATATTTAGCTACAGCATCAAATGATCGAACTGCAATCATTTGGGAGGTAATACCTAATGATGAAATATATGCTTGTTATCTTTTAAACATCAGATCCTAAATGCAGTGACCAATTGTAAGTTGTTATTCATATATCCCAAATTGATGTAATACATGTTCTCTTCTACAGTTACATGGGATATCTGCATCTGTTATCAATAGCATAATCCCTGGTCCAACATTGTTCAATTCTATGTTACTTTGGTGTAGTTCATGGTTTATTGAAAAATAGTAGAAGACCATAACCCTCTTTATGATGTGTTCAAAATCAATAAATCATCTCTCATATAAGATCCAAGTTTGGGTTGTTAAATTAAGTGTAGTCTAAAGTCATGTCCCTGTTGCATCTTATTTGTGTTTTCCACTCTGTGTATATACACTTAATTCATAAATTTAAGGTGAAATAGAAATGTTTCAATCATCCCGGTGATGATGCCATGTAAACTATGAATAACAAAGAAGATGATCAACACTGCTCTTAATTTTTTCATTTGACACATTAAGCTTCAGCTTGTCACGAACAAATCTAATATAATAGTGGCAAACATTGATACTTAGCAAAGCAAACCTCAAGAACTCGGCAGTAATAGTAGGAAGGAGACCAGTAGATCAAATACGAGTTAAATGAGAGCAAAAGACAACTGAGCTCTCAATTAAATTTCAGCCGGAAAAAAGTGGAATTGAACAATGGACTAGAAAATGATTAGTCTAAAATAAAGACAGAAAAAGATCACTGGTGATGGAATCTGGCTGCTGGATAGTGCATGAGAATGGAGACAGCAGCAAGACTTCACCGGAGTTGTTGGAACTGGGGATTTTTTATTTTTTATTTTTACTTTATTTGGAATGGAAAATGTTAGTATATGTTAGTTTTATGTTGTGGGTGGGGATAGAATGCAAACCAGCTTATCACTTCATTCATTAACTTCCCCACCCAACCACCAAGCCAACCTTATATTCCCTGGATATGGATCTGGGAATAGTTAATTATGTATTTGCCCTCCATTACTCTCAGAGACCTTTTGATAGTTATTATGTTTTAACTCTACAAGTCGCCGTTTTGATAGTTTAGCAACAAAGTATCTACGATAACTTGACTGGGTGATGTGCTCATAAGAGTAAAGTATTTTTTTCGTGTTTGATGCATGTTTGTTGCATCTTGCTCCCGTAAATATTGATCAGCTTATACATAGACACAAAATGTCACTTAATGCTATGATGTTGGGTTTCACATATTTTGTTATTTGGCCTTCCTTCTATAGGTAGACACAAATGGTGGACTGTCTATGAAGCATAAATTATGTGGTCACCAGAAATCTGTTTCATCTGTTTCCTGGAGTCCTAATGGCCAAGAGCTTCTTACATGTGGAGTGGAGGAAGCTGTTAGGCGTTGGGATGTCTCTACGGGTAAATGCCTGCAAGTTTATGAAAAGAATGGTTCTGGCCTGGTCTCCTGTGCATGGTTTCCTTGTGGAAAGTATATACTTTCTGGCCTCAGTGACAAAAGCATTTGCATGTGGGAATTAGACGGGAAAGAAGTTGAGTCTTGGAAAGGACAGAAAACCCTCAAGATTTCTGATTTGGAAATAACAGGTGACGGGGAACATATTCTGAGTATTTGTAAAGAAAATGCAATAGTGCTCTTCAATAAAGAAACGAAGGTTGAGAGATTTATTGAAGAGGATCAGACTATAACATCATTCTCTTTGTCAAAGGATAGCAGATTCTTGTTGGTTAATCTTCTGAACCAGGAAATACATCTTTGGAATATAGAAGGAGATCTTAAGCTTGTTGGGAAATATAAAAGTCATAGACGCTCCCGGTTTGTTATTAGATCTTGCTTTGGAGGGCTTAAGCAATCGTTTATTGCTAGTGGAAGTGAGGATTCACAGGTATTACTCTAATTGGTTGTCTATGAAAGACATTATGTTATTTTTGCTTTTGAGGTTGCCTTTAATATAGTCAACAGACGAGTGAAATACCATTTTGGTCCATGAATTGTAGGGGCGTTGTCAGATTAGTCTGAATTAATGAAATTGACCAAAATGTTATGGAACGTGGTCGTTGTCGGCTGTTTTAGCTACACAGAATCTTTTAGGTAGTATTGAGTTTTAGCTCTATGAGGACTAACGCCATAAGTAATTTTTTAGAGAGTAGTTTGATTTTGAATATTAAACCATAAGGACTAATTTGAAATATTTGCACACGGAAGACAGTAACTGGAGGCTAAAATGACCAAGAATTTATAATTTTCAGAGATGTTTTGCCAATTTTCCAATTTTTGAGGTATCAACTTGTGAGTATCCTACAATTTCAGAGACGAACTTGGACTTCATTCGTTGATTGACTTTCCCCTTATAGTAATTTCCATAAATTCTATCGTGCAACCATTAAGTTTATTGGATTTCCATGTTTGCTAGGTTTACATATGGCATAGAAGCTCAGGGGACTTGATAGATGTGTTGCCCGGTCATTCTGGAGCCGTTAACTGCGTGAGCTGGAATCCAGCTAACCCCCACATGTTGGCCTCAGCAAGTGATGACCGGACAGTCCGGATATGGGGCTTAAAGTGTCTGGATGCAAAGTACCCAAATGCATACAGCAATGGCAACAGTCATCACTGCAATTGTGGGGGAACTTAGACGAAGGAAAACTATTTCATTTTCCATTTTTATCATTGCAATTGTGTAAATAAATACCTTTACTGTCCTTACAAGTTACAAGTAGACACTCATTTTCCATTTTGATCATCTGACTTTTTAGCAGTCTCAAAATAACCTTTATGGTTCATTTAAGTGTTTTGGTTTGTCTTTATTGCCTTGAATTTTGATTAATTGATTCTCAAGTGATTAATGGACTTGCAGGATAAACAATTTTTTCAAGAACCAACAACAGAATGCAAAAACCCGTTTTTCCATGGTGTCCATGTGATAGCATTTGCCTGCTAGAGTTAGGCTAATGCACAGTCGGAGTACTATAAATGTCCGAACAACCAAGTAGCAACGACCAAACATTATCTCATTATGTGAGGTTGAGTATTTGGATAAAACGACGCAATAATGTTCCATCACAAACCGTATTTCTATCAAACTCATTAATCTCAAGATCTTTCTTAAATGATTTTTCTTGTTGGTTTTTTTAGCGCTTTATCTTCTTATTATAGAATTCACAAGTATTTTCCCTACATGCCCAAATAACCAAGCACTTGAACAAATACATAAGTCAATCCCGGATAGCGGCCGACCTCAAAAGTGGGACAACAGGATAGCTAGCGGTATGACAAATAGTGGGATGACTGCTATTTGATAATTTCTAGACAAATTACATGAATAATACTATAAAGTTGCTTAAAAAAAAATAATACTATAAAGTATAAAAAAAATTATATATTTAATGTAAAATTAAATATAACACTAAACTAATTTAATTTAATTCATCAAAATTAAGCATAATGGTGATAGCATATTAATAAAATTAAACACACTAGTAGATGAAAAAAAATCATAGTATTCAACGAACATCATCTGATTCAATAATCCATCATGTAAAAACTTAAGAAAAAAAACGAACAGAGAAACTAAAGGAACATAGAAAAATGAGGAAGAAGAAACAATGGATTGCGATCGGTGGATATGAAAGGAGGAAGAAAAGAGAAAGTAGTTGGATCTACAAAGTATTTTGCGGCGCACAAGAAGAGAGAAAGTCCAGAAGTTTCTAGGGTTTAAGGAAAATGAAGCTAGACTTGTAGCTCAAGGTTATAATCAGCAGGAGTATAGATTACATTGAAACTTTTGCACATGTTGCTTGATTAGAAGCAATTAGTTTATTACTATCATATGTTGTTAATTATGACATCATTTTATATCAAATGGATGTTAAGAGTGTATGTCAAACAACCACCTGGGTTTGAAGATTTAAAACATCCAGAGTATGTTTTTAAACTAAAAAAGTCACTACATGGTCTGAAGCAAGCTCCTAGAGCTTGGTATGACATAATGAGTGACTTTCTTATAGAAAATGATTTCAAAACAAGTTAAGTTGACACTACTCTCTTCAAAAAGATTCTGAAGAATGGTATCTTAATTGTTCAGATATATGTTGATGATATCATTTTTCGTTCTATTGATGTTACTATGTGCAAAATAAATTCTAAGATGATGCAGACAAAGTTTGAAATGAGTATGATGGTTTGTACAATTCCTTTAAGGTTTTGATGATAACAATGTATTAAAGAATAATTGGATATGTTGATATATGTTCAAGTGCGCATGACCATAGAATAAAATTTAACAAGGTCTGAACATGTATAAAGAGCATAAGAAGCACAAGAGAAACTCAAAGACTATGGTAGAAGATCTGAAGGAAGGTCAACCTGAAGCCAACACCTTGGATCAAAAGAAATGATGTAACTCAGGTGTTGAAGACTCTCATCAGACTCTGAAGATCATCAGACTCCCAAGACCTCATCAAATTTGGAAGACCTCCAGACTCAGAAGATCTTGAGGGACCAAGACTCCACGTAAGATTTGTCCTCTTCTGCAGTTGTTTCTATCAAAGTCTTGTAGTAAAGTTTATCTTCTTCTGATCACGAGTAGAAACAAACAAAGAACTTCAAGGACAAAAAGAATGAACAAATAATTTTAGTTTCTGCAAAGGAATTTGAAATGTCTAATCAACGGAACTATCCATATCATGCAAAGGGCCAACATTCTTAATTTGGAGCTTCTCAACGACTGTTAAATCTTTTCCTATATAAGGAGCTGAAGACTTAAAGAATAATAACAAGACTCTTCTATTTTTACTGTGCCATTGCTCAGCCAAAATCAAATAACGCAAAAAAATACTTAAGAATTTCTTATCAGACTTTGTATCTTAGAAATTATAAGTTTAAGAGTCGGTTCAGTTTTGTATTGTTTACACCTCTGAATGTATATCAAGTGTAAGAAAAATTCTTTTTTATTTGTAAACATTTATAAGTCTCTTGCATGTGTGCTTGAGGATTGAAAGTCTCTTGCTTGCGTGCTTGAGCATTTGGAAGTCTCTTGGAAGTGTCCTTGAGCATTTGTAATCTAGTGAGATTATAGTGAAATCCCTTGGAAGTGGAATGGGACTGGACTTAGAGCTGTCAAAACGGGCGTCCGACCCTAAACGGGCCGGCCCTGACGGGCTTCGGGCTTTATTGGGCTGGGCCAAAAAGCCTGGTTGGAAAACGGGCTTGAAATATAATACCCGAGCCCGGCCCTACACGGGCCGCGGGCTAACAGGCCGGCCCGTATTAATTTTTTTTTTTATATTAATAAAGTACTATAAAATGCTCCTATAAATTTTTTTATAAATAATATTTTTAATATGTTTAAATAATGTCTAGCACAAAAAGAAATTGTAAACATTTTCTTACACTAGTTGTAAACTAAAACGGAGAGGAAAACAATTTTAAGTAAATTAGATACGTTATGGTTATAGATATTTATATATTCGATCTTTAAAATTATAAATAACGAAACGAGCAAATATAATTTTATATTACATTTATGTGTTAATTCATTGAATTTTCACTTTTATTTTTTACTTTGATAATCAACTAGGTAAAGAATTATTTGAAAAATATATATAATTTATAGGATTTTTTTTGTTATGTGGGCTAACGGGCTACCCGCGGCCCGTTCGGGCTTGCCCTAACGGGTATCGGGCTTTTTAGGACCGGGCTAAAAAGCCCTATTAAAATTCGGGCTTAATATTTAAGGCCCAAACCCTATAATTAATCAGGTTAAATGGGTCGGCCCGTACGGCCCGGCCAACCCGTTTTGACAGCTCTAACTGGACTACTCCTGTTTTGTTGAAGAAACCATTATAAATTACTTTGTGTCTGCTCTCTCTCTCTCTCTCTCCCCTATCTTTTTGTTTGATATTTGTGCTGCATACAGACTCCGAGTCAAACTCTGAACCCATCAAATTCTAACTAGTTCTGAAACACTTAGAAAAATTTGTGAAAAAGGCAACGAGTCAGACTCCGAGTCAGATATTTGTGCAAGCAATCTATTCCTACATACCGTCTACCCATCCATACGGATAAGGAAGGCGGTCAACCAAACGACCACTTGGGGTTAGTTCATAATTCATAATTAAACATAATCAATTGAAAATAATCGACACAATCAGAATTCGCATGATTAATAAATTCAGTCTCATATAAGTCCCCAAGTATACAAACATCTCAAGTAATGCATACAATTCACCTTATCCAGATATTCACAACGGTCACCAAATTTCAACAATGCATGTATACACCAATTCACATAATCAAGTATGACTCGACTCATCAAATAATAATGTATGCAATGATCTAGACTCTTCTAGATGCATGTGGTACCATAGGATTCCGGAGATAATTTTACCGTTAATGAATCCACCGACATAATAACCACCCTGCATTTATGTCATGCAAAAGCTATGTAATAATCACCCTGCATTTACATACTTCAAGATTACCTCATATGAATATGAATGCTTGGATTTCACGTAAGGACTCGAAAATGCATAATTCACCACCTTAGACATTAACATAATAACCACTCCGCATTTATGTTATTCACCAACAATTGCATTATCAAATACTTACATCCATACAATCAACAAGTCATCATCAAAATTATCTATTCATAAACACCATAAGAATTAACATCAACATCATCAACAACATTCAACACCTCAAAGAAACGATAAGGTTTCAAATTCACCTTTCACATAAAGACAGACATTTAACCACCGCATGACATTCATCAATTTGAAACTTCCAATCCTTAACATTTCATTCACATTAAATCATACCAACATGAATTCAAGTCTCCTACGAGTTATCCGACCATAAAACATTAGTTTGACAAAGTTCGTCTAAGTTTATGAAAACTAGTATTTTTGGTAAATTCTTCAAAACCAAAGTAAACGAATTCAAACGCCTCAACCGAGTATACACACCAATCACATATGATGGAGGATGAGAACATACATGACTTTTACATGAATTTCCTTGACATGGCTAACTCCTTTGACTCACTTGGGGAAAAGATGTCTGATGAATAGCTCGTAAGAAAGATTCTCAGATCTATACCTAAGAGATTTGATATGAAGGTGACTGCGATTGAAGAAGCACAAAACATCTCTAGTATGAAGGTTGATGAGCTAATAGGATCACTTCAAACTTTTGAATTAGCCAATGGATATAAGAAGAAAAGCATAGCTTTCATTTCTAACACCGATGAGGAAGATGTTCAATGTGAAATGGAGACTGATGAAATTATTTTAGATGCAATTATGTGTCTTGGTAGAGAATTTAACAAAGTGTTGGAGATGATTGACAAAACGTCAAGGCCAAATGTTCAGAACATCTCGTTCAACATTAGTAGAAACAGTGAGTCTCAAAGAAGGGATAGAAATGATAAAAATTTCAATCATGTGACAACATTAACAGGGAGATATGAGTCTGATAATGAGTCAAGTGATGAAGGAGTTTCTTATGAGGAACTGTATGATTCCTACAAAGAGCTTTTTGTCAAAAGTGAAGAAGTGATAACTCAACTGCTCGCTGAAAAGAACAAACAATTGTAAGCTAACTCTGACCTTCAAAATGAGGTAACTCTTCTATCTTCCGAACTAGAGAAACAAAAGAAAACCATCAATGATTTTTTTTATGGAAAAAGAGAAACTTATGTCAATCATCACTGGTCTACAAGAGGAAAATACCTTGTTAAATTCCAAATTAGAAAACATGACCAAATATGTTCGGATGTTGAACAATGGTTCTAATGTGTTAGATGAAATACTGTAAGTTGGGAAGACATATGGAAATATGAAAGGAATAGGCTTTGACTATGGAACTGTGAACAAAGAAATCAAAATTCCCACAAAGAAGTTTGTTTCTCCTAAAAAGAAGACTGAGTTTGTAATGTTGGATCACATGTCTCAACATCCTGTCCGACATCTGAACCCCCAACCAAGAAACAAAAAGAAGTCGCCATGGATATGTCACCATTGTGGTAGATATGGCCACATAAGGCCGTACTGTTATAAATTGTATGGATATCCTCAGCCTCATGTTCATCCAAAGGTCAGTGGTAAGAGTGTTCAAGCTAGGAAAGAATGGAAACTCAAAACTCCTAAAGTAAGTTCTTCTGTGACTTCCTCTGCGTCGATTAGTGTTCCACCTGTTTTGACTAAGTCTGGCAACCTTGTTTAGTCTAGTTTGAATGTTGCTGTTGTTGATAAAAGTGTTTATGTGTCTGCTTGTAAAACTGCTATTGCACCGGATGTTGCGTCGGATGTTACAACATCTCTAGTTCAACCTGATCAAATAAAGTTTATGGCTAAGTCAGCCTATAATAATGAAAAATCCCAAAGTAAGAAGGTTTCTGATCATGAGGATGGTAATACTGTGTCTGTTGGTGATGGGAAGGATGGATCAAAAAGTGATGACCAAAGTGTGTGGAGTTTTCTAATTAATTTGTCAGAATTTATGGCTAAAAAGGGGGATTAGATGTGTATGCATGCATGTGGATGCCTGCCTGTATAGGTATATGGTATATGCCACATATTTTTCTGCCATCTATGCATTTGTTTTGCTTGTTAGTATTATATGTATGCCTGATTCCTGCATTTATTTTGCAATTTCTGGTTTGTGTATGTTCCCTGTGTAATGTCCTTGTTGCTGTTGGAACATTTTTGTGACTTTGAAGTCTGTCTGTTATATGATCCATGTGGATATTGGAACATTCTATTGTCTGATGCTGAAATAATGTTCCTAATGATGTTGAAACATATGTCTGATGTTTTCTTGAAATTTTCCTACATATGGTATCCTTTTGAAGTTCTTCTTTATTAGTATGTATGCATAGGTTCTGGGGGAGTAATAGAATTTCCTGTTAGTATTCACTCATAGGTTGTTATTTTGAGGGGGAGTGATACTATGGTGTGTGCTTGGTAGTGAGAGTGCTCAAGCTAGTAGGCAGAATGTGGTATAGGATGTTAAAACATCTAAATGTTGCTTGTATGTATGAGAAATTTATTTTTTTCCCTTGTAGATGAAAATTTAGTTTTCCTTTTCAGATATGTGGTAGAATGTGACTTAGGATGTTGAAACATCTAGAGTGACTTCTGCCTGTTTGCATGGGAAATTTATTTTTTTCCTTGTTGATGGGAATTCATTTTTCCCTTTCTGATTTTTGATTGGATGTTGAAACATCCAAGTTTCTTCTACATTTGTGTGTGGGAATTTATTTTTCCCTGATCTGATGATTGTAGCATAGTAATTTATTTTTCCTTTGCTTATTTTTCACTTGTGAGACATTGCTACTATCCTATCCGCTGTTGCGTGTCTCTGATGTAAGTAATACATGTTTCTTTCTACATGTCTGTTTGGTTCAAGCTATGACTGAAGATCCTGTGAGGTATTCCTTTGTTTTGTGCACATTTCTGAATCTCTTTAGTGATACTGCTTTTCTGCTTATTCTTCATGGATGCGAGTTTATGATGATTTGAAGAAGTTTATCTAAGGTATCTCTTTAGACTATATGTGTTGCATGTTTCGTCATAGGTGTGCGTTCATGTTATTTGAAGAAATGGAAGTTTTGTATACCTCTGCTTTATTTAAATGGCCTCGATTTGTTTTAGCCAAAAAATTTCCAAAGGGGGAGATTGTTGGATATTTGTATTGGTTGCACTATTGTTAAAACAAATATCCATGTTTGTGTTGTTGGATACTTTGTTCCAACATGTTTTGGGAATTTCTGTAAGATGTTGGATATGATGTTCAAACATCTTGGCACGGTTCAGTGTGCCTTGTTTTATGCTTGATTGTATGCGCACTTTATCTTATTAAGGAATCCAAGTCCTCATATCTTGTTGACCAAGCAACGCGCATATCTGTTCAGAATCAGTTGTGGTTTTATTCCTAAAGGAGTAATAATATTTTAGGGAATATTTGGATTTGTTTGGAAGTTCCTAAAGATGTTGCTACATATTAGGACTTTCCTTATTTGTTACTGATTCTTGTTATGTAGATCAGCTAAACGATCTACTTTGTTCTGAAGCCCAACAAGGTTAATGAGCCCATATTGCTTCAGTATATAAGGAAGACTTCAAGACCTAATTAGGTATTAAAGCCGTCATTCTAAAAGAATAGTTTTTAGGGTTTTAAGTCGTGCTCTTTGTGTATTCTTCTCTTGTATTGTTTTGATGCAAGTCTAGGACTGTTTGTTATTTGTGAGCCTTTCTTGTATCACCTTGATACATGCTAAGGACTCTTTATTGAGTTGTAACTCGTGTGCTACGCCAAAGCTTTGAAGCAAGGTTGTAGTTTGTGTTTGAAGGTAACTTCATCATTTTGTGTTTAAATCTGATAATCACAGGGGTTGTGATTGATTGTAGGATAGTGAGATGAGATCTCAGATCTAAGAGTTCCTAGGTTGAAATCTAGACGGGTAGGTCCTAGGTCTTAAGTTGTAAACGTGGTTTGCTGAGAACTTTAGAATAAAGACTACACTAGTGGATTTCTTTCCTGGCTTGGTAGCCCCCTAAGCAGGTGTGTTTGTCACCGAACTGGGTTAACAATTCTCTTGTGCCTTTTACTTTTCCGTCCTTTATATTTTCTTTGTAGGTGTGTTCTAAACATTACATTCAACATTCATATTTTGTGTCTAATATTGGAATATCATATAAAACATCTGAAAGCTAGCCCGCCAGAATTTCAAAATGTTCAAAGGGCTGAATAAGTGTTTGTTTTGAAGCTGAAATGCAGAAAGTTAGAAGCTAACACAATGAGCCGAAATAAGCCGTTTTGCATAAAAGCGATTATGGAGCTGACAGAAGTTTATTTGGGACTTAAATGGTGTAGAGGATTTAGGAAAATGCTAAGGTGAGTTTTTTTAGATAGTAAACCCTCCATTTTTGGGCAGCGAATTTATGCCATATGATTTATAACTCTTGAGTTGAAATAATTTTCAATATATTTAGAATAGTTATGAATATGTTAGATACCTTGCTAATTTAATCTAAAATCACTCTTATGTTAATGAGTATGTTTATGGTAGTGTAAATGTTGAAGGAAAATTTGCTAGACAAGGTTGTGATGTATATATGGTTATATACATGGTTTCGGATCATAAATTCACAAATTGAAACTTGTTTGATTATTAGAAATTATTTCAAATCCTTTGTTGTTGGAAATGAATATTTTTATGTGAATACTTGGCCATTGTTCGGCTAGAAATTGAAAATCCTTATTTTTCCGACTATGTCATCAAAAACGATATGAAAACGTCCACATAGGTACTACCATAAGCTTATACATATTGACATAAGAGTATGTTTAGGATGAATTAGTCATGAAAATAACTCATGGGTAGATTTCCAATCATTGGAAACTAGGAATTTCAGTTATTGAATTTCGGCTTAATTAGTCGAAGCTAGTTTTATCAAAATATGAGAATAATTTATAGCTTTTTAGGAATTACATATGACAACGATATGCCTATAAGCTGAATATGTTAGCATGAGCAAAAACATTGAAACGTTAGACTTATCAAAATTAATTTTAGGTTAAAGATAGGATTACTACGTCTTTATTATCAGTTTCAAATTATTTCAAATATGTTTAAGTCATGTCTTTCGATGTCCACACTTGTGGGACACGGAAGGTTCACGTTAGTGGACGGAATACTTTCCGTAAGGATGACCCGCACGACAACAAGATAAAATGTGATTAAGTTGTGTCTTTTTTTATCCACGACAGTGGGATACAGAAGGTTCACGCCAATGGGACAGGACACTTCCGCAAGGATGGCCTGCACGACGACAAGAGGAGTCCGATGTTAGCCTATGATAGGTGGAACTCACTGAGACATCCTGTCTCACCCCAATCCCTTTTATTTTCATTTCAGATGCACATGTTGCTCGCAAACAGGATTGTTGGCCTTGAGGAGTAGTAGAAGAAGTTGAACGATTTTTTGTTTACCTTTCTTGTACTAGTATGAGTTTTATAGATGTTATGTATATGTACACGCTAGTGGTTCTTTTTCAGATGTATAAGACAAATAATTCTATAATTTGTTCACATAATTTTTTTATTATTTTAATTTTAATGTATCCAGTACAAAGTTTAACGCGCATGCTAAATATTCTAGATAAATTTAGTATGGGTGTTACATTTGTTATGAGAGAAGGTTGATTCATATCGTGCCTTGGGTCATTAGAATTCAATAAATGTAGTGGGACCATTGAGTTCCAGATATTTATTATGAATGTCGTATCTAGCAGAACCTGATCAATTCGGTCTAGTATGTATGAAGGTGAGAAAAACCACAAGAAGGGGAGGGGGGGTTGAATTGTGTTTTCAAAAACTTTTCTTTCTTACGTTCTGAAAAACTGTTCCCAGATTCAGAGTCTGAAATAGTTCAGAGTCTGACTTGAGTTCAGAGTCTTAGTGC
>Ga0315913_1001028_pt1 | contig 28802 bp, 9 predicted proteins | sample MpolsnodulesMG_FD_207736 | JGI IMG/M metagenome (GOLD analysis project Ga0315913, IMG submission 207736) | Medicago polymorpha root nodule microbial communities from Los Angeles, California, United States - small nodules | ecosystem: Host-associated > Plants > Roots > Nodule | place: USA...
ACCTACATTAGACCTAGGCTTATTTAAACAAACAAGTTGACATTTTTGTTTTAAATCCTAACACCATAAAGGGACCTTTGATCTAACCTACATTAGACCTAGGCTTATTTAAACAAACAAGTTGACATTTTTGTTTTAAATCCTAACACCATAAAGGGACCTTTGATCTAACCTACATTAGACCTAGGCTTATTTAAACAAACAAGTTGACAATTTTTAACGATTTAAAAGACAAAGCGAAGTTTGGAACCTCACCAATCATTTTTGACATAAGTCTGGAAACTCTTTCTTGACAGCCATTACACCCAATATTTGCTGCTATCACCACAACTTGAAACTGCTTACAAAACATTACAAAATAAGCATTGAATTTAACACAACTGAATGATATAATTTGTGATATTAATCACAATAACTTATCATTGTAAGAATTACAGCAATTGTTTGTTTTCATGATTTCTGAAAATATTTAGCTTGACTAGCAAACAAGAAAAGAAGGGATGTAAAAAACAGGAAAAAAATGTTTTTGTATTGAGTTTCGTATTAAGAATCATTTCAGCACAGCAAATAACAAAATATTAAATGACAAGGGATGATAGATATTGAGATTTTTTTTGGATTAAAAGTTAAAACTATGTACATATATTAATATATATGGAGATTGAATTGAAGAGAATATGATGTTATTAAACCTACCGAAGGGAGTGTCAAGTTCTCTAAGTATAAAAGAGAATGGTTATCATTTTCATTTCCAGAGTCCATAGCCCATATGGTTTATCTGCAAAGCTTTGCTTCTCTCATCTCGTTTTTAAACTTGTTGTATTAGGAATTGATCAAACGTTTGACTATGTCATGTTTTGCTAAACAATTGTCAAATTGATCTTTTGTTTGAATTATTCCTCAACTTTTCTAAACAAAAGTTTGCATAACAAGCACATTTGCATAGCATTTAAATAAATTTAAACATGTGATTGGCCTCCCTACAGGTTTGACACGTTTAAGCAACTACCAAATTCAACTAGCATACTTTAAGGTTTGATATTACTTGGTCTTCTAACGAATAGATGTGTTTTATGATTTTAAATTAGGGTTAAATATGTTTTTTTTGTCCCTATAAATATACCAACTTTTCGTTTTAGTCCCTCTAAAATTTTCCTTTAACTTTTAGTCCCTATAAAATTTTCAATCACTACTTTTGGTTCCTATTTTTAAGTTAATTTTTGTATTTTTTAATGAAATTGTGTAGAATATTGTAAAAATATTCCTAAAAAAAATTAGAATTTTTAAAAAAAACATAAATTAAATATGAATTTTTAACCGTAAAAAATTTAAAAATTCATAATAAATTCATGTTTTGTTAAAAAATTCTAATTTATTCTACATATGATTTTATTTTAAAAGAGGGATCAAAAGCGAAGATGAGAAATTTTTTAGGGACTAAAAGTTGAAGAAATTTTTTAGAGGGACTAAAACGAAAAATTGACATATTTATAGGGACCAAAAACATATTTAACCCTTATGAATATAAGTTTAAATGAGAGACAACTAATGTAGGTCTTTTTTTAAGGCAACTATATGGTAGTCTTAACATACTAGTTATGCGAGAAACAAAGATAAGACAAGCAAGGAGAAAGTTATATTTTATTTACCATCGTGATTCCAAGTCGTTATAAATAGATTTATCATTGTCCGTAAGGCATATTGCTAGGCTACACACATTTACAAACTTCACATTTTATATGGTATTAACCACTTTGTCTAAGACAAAGAGTGCGTTTGATTTGCTAAAGAGTATGTACCAGACAAAATATCATAAGATAGAACAACATAACACAAAGTAGAACAACACATGACAAACTTTTACGATATTGTATATTTTTTGGTTTTATACGATTTTTATGGACAAAAAATTATTTTTATATTTTAGATACTTGTACGTGAGACAAAAAGTTGTAGTGAAAGATAAAAATTTCAGCTTTTATCTTGTCCCTTGCTTCCCGTTTGTCCGGCCCTAAAAACAGTTTTACAAATCAAACACTGAAGTTGTCATGACTTGTCTTTAATTTTTTAGCACAAAAAGGACTTTGCAATGGAATACTCCCTTCAAACTCAAGTAAAAATAGTTAATCTCATTTAATTTTCTTATATGACGTTTGAAGGGAGCACTCCCTCAAAACTCCTTTCAAGATGCTACGGAATACTCCCTTATAATATGAAGTTAACTATTTTTCTTAATCAATGAAAGTTATGAAACAGAGGATTCAAAACCTCGATTTTGGAAATGGAAGGACTAAAATTTTTTTTTGGTCAAGGACTAAAATTTTAATCTAGTCAAATATGGAAACCAAAATTAAAAAAGATTGGATTCTCCTTTCAAACTAAATAAACAACTTCATCATTCTAATAAAAATGACTTTTTCATATACAAGGCAACGATTAAAACTTTGTTCAGTATTCAATTCTCCCGGTACAAGCTTTAAGAAACTCCGAACCAGAAATAACAAGTTAATAAAATGAAAATTAACTCTTCATTTTCATTAGGTAAAGCATTTGATAGACCATAATATTATAAGGACTTAAATCAAAGTTATGAACTGAGGCAGACTCATCCAGCACTCAAACCAACCCTGTATTTCACAAGGTCACAATATTCTTAAGAAGCAGAGGAGGCTTGGGTGAAAATGCTTGCGACAATTTGCTATAAGCTTCTCAAGAGCGAAGCTAGCAGGATTCCCATGTGAGGAAGGGAAAATCCTGGGAGATCTCAGTGCAGAGCCCTTGACTCAATCATCTCCTGTAAAGTCATAGAATATGCTCTTTCATGAGACAAAGTAATGAATACAAGGAAATCAATACAACTGTTAATTTAAAAATCAGCCATAGCATGCATTTTTCGAGTATACCAATCTGGTCCCAACATCTTATAATTTTTATTAATTTCTATTATTCTTATCAGGGCAAGTAGTAAATCAGCTTTGTACTGATTGACATGTGTATGCATAACTGCTTAGTCTAACAATAGTTGCATTAATTCTGTTGGCAAATTTGCTACCGTTTGTCTTCTCATTCAAGCATTATGCATAAAAAATAGCTTTATATTGCCACTCTGCAGTAAAACTATAACACTGCAGCAGAACCTAACATTAATACAAAAAACTACTGGTTACCACATTAAGAGACATTTGATAAAATTTGCTTCCTAAAACACATCACTTTTACTAGAAAAATCTGGTTATACACTTCAAAAGGAAGAGTAAAAAAAAATATAGTTAATTACATTTTTACATATGAAAAATAAAACAAAAATCTTCAACTTGGAGTAGTGTCAATAATCAATCTGAGAACAACTGCAATAAAATAGTGGCCAGTATGGCAGTCACTAAAGCTCCGTTTGGGGAGTTTAGGAGGAGAGAGCTTTGGAAGAAAAAAGAAAGGTAAAGAGAAGAAAGGATAGTCTCCAACTTGAAGGGGGATTTATTTCTCTTTGTAGTACATAGATATGGGGGATTTATTTCTCTTCGTAGTACATAGATATGGGGGAGTTACAACAATTTATTTCTCTTCGAACATTGTTTTATAATACTTATAAAATTAAAAATATATTAATAACAAACATTTATTTTTCATCCTCTAGGAAAACACACTTTCAAATAAGGTAGAAGATTTCTCTCTCTTTCCCTCTCATCCCCTCTTTCCGAACTCTCAAACAGGGCCTAACCTAAAAAAATAAAAAATACTAGTACAACACAATAGCTATTTATAAAGAATATCAGGATCAAAATGAATTACTTTCTGAAATAATAAAATAAAAATTAAGTGAGAGACTAGCACACTATGTTCCCCTTCTCATGTAGGTTTTCCAAATTAACTAATTGAAGGTAATAAAGATGTAAAATAGTGATAGTGTAATGTAACCATATCTATACAGTGATATCAGTGCATAAAATATTCACTCTAATTGTTAATTTCTGTAGCTTCATTTTCAAGTTTAACCAACTTGCAGCTGAACAAGCAATAGACCAATTCATTGAAAACTCAGCCGTGCAAACAGTAACTAAGGTGGACATTAATCTTCCTTTCAAACACAACAAAGCATCCCATATCATTCACTACCATAATTTCTCAGACAGACTTGCATTTAAAAATGGTGCCAGAGTGACACCAGAGAGAAAATACCTAGTATTTAAATATTCTAAATAATAATCTTTCTAATGTTCAATGGCACATTGGCACTAATCTAAAATAAATTATGACCAATACATCATATCACAAGCAAACATTTAAACTCACAACGGAATCTTCTATAAATAATCATCAAAGGGTGCTAAATTTCCATAATCAACTGGTGTATTAGAAACTTGTAAGGGCTGAGTTATTACGTATTATGCTTATGCAACTCATAAATCATAATAATTACAAAATTAAACTACGGACAGGTTAAAGTTGAATGGTATTGATGCCTCTGAACCAGAATAAATCATACTTTATGATACAGATTTCACAACCTATTTCCAACATCACACATATAAGAACATAACCTAATAAACAATCAAACTAGTTATAGTACAGATAACTGCCAAGTTAGAACTCAAACATATTGAAGAAAACAAAATCAAAACCTATATATAAGAAAACAAAACAACTTCGATTAATAAGATTCATCTATCTTCCCTTATAGCTAGACTACTGAACCAACATTACATATCTTAGTAGTTTCAATTTTCAAATTTTCGATCAAATCAAACATCATAAACTATAATGAATGACTTAAAACAAAAGATCATGTTCACCTGTAGTATCTATCACTTGCAACAGCATCTCGACGACTTTGTTCCTTCGGGTGCCGCATCAACGCTCTCTCCCTCTCCTTTTCTTTCTTCTCCCTTTTCAATCTCTCTTCCCTCAACTCTTCCAATGTCTTCTTCCTTTTCTCACCCTTCCTATCACCACCACCATTTCCACCATCAACACCACCACAAACATCATTATCATTGAATTTCTTCTTTTGAACATACCAAGGCAATTCAATCCCTTTCCCAGCAACACCATAACCTAATTTATATTTCTCATCTTCCGGTCCAACAGCACGAACAGTCTCACCAGGTTCTTTCCTCATCTTCAACTTCTTATAATTCTTCTTCAATTCCTCTTTTTCATCAACAATCTCTCTTTTCGGTACTCGAATCGGATCAAAAATCTTAATTCCTTTAAAAAGATTAATATGACCTACATCACCGGCTTCGGCTTCGATTTCAGGTTCAGCTTCGGATTTAGGTTTGGCTTCAGGTGGCGGAATTGTTGGTGCTAAACCTTTAGCGACACGGAGTTGTTCAAGACGGACTTCGGTGTCGCGTTTACGAGATTGTTCGCGTTTGAGTTGTTCTTCTTTGGCGGCGGCTTCTTCATCTTTGCGGACTTTTTCTCTGTTATCGAAATTGTAAACGTTCCAACGTTTTTGAGGGAGGATGTTCAAACCGCCATGTCCACCCATTTTTTTATTATTTTATGATGATTCAGACCTAATACGGGAATGAATTGGGTAATTTGAAGAATGAAGGATACCAAGAATTTCGATTTCGTAGTAGATGGATTGAAAAGTGAAAAAAGCTCTGCGAACCCTAACTTGATGAAGGAACAAGATGATGGCGAGAACGCGCAGCGTGAATAGTGATTATTTTTTAATTGTTTAAATACTTTTTTTTTTTTTTTGAATTAAGTAAGTTTTTCGTCACTTTACAAATCACGACCTTTGATTTTAAGTAAACTCAAGCGTATTTTTGAAGTATGATTGGAACATTATGGAAAGTTTTTTGTCGCTTTACGAATCACGACTTTTGATCATTGATTTTAGGTAAACTCAAGCATATTTTTGAAGTTTGATTGGAACATTATGGAAATAATGGTCTTTCTATCATGTGCAAATTCGTATATGTTAAGAAATTTGAAATAACAAGTTTGTCTTGAAATTTATGCATTTTATATTAAATCCTTCAAAAAAATTAAATATATAACTTTTTTAATAAATAATTAGTCTTTTCCAATAAAAAGTTACTATTTTTAGTTGTTTTAATATATACAATATTGCACACGTTAAACAAACCTTAGAAATACTAATGTTCATGTGAGCATAGTTCAAATGTTGTGCCAAAAAAAAAAAAGTCAGTCTCGCCATTCAAAACGGCGAGAACGAAAAAAAATTAAAAAAAAAAAGGTCCAATCACGTCAGCCTGTGACGGTTGGACACGTGTCGGCCATAGGTTTAGTCCCGCCATTTGAAACGGCGGAAATGGGGAAAAAGACAAAAAAAAAAAAACCAAAAATGAAAGTGAGTCATTTTGGAATTCTTTTTTCAAAGGGGGTCAGACTTGAAATTTTTTTTGGCAATAGGGTCAGAAAAAAAAAATTCACAAATAATATGATAAAACCAAAGTCACCAAAATACCCATGCTTCCGGATCTGCAATGTTGACATCCAAATCATTGGTTGAATTTGTAATTGACTGATGTAGATCTTTCAATAGGAACTAAACAAACACCGCAACAAGACGACGAACAACACAACGCCGCACTTAGACGACGAAATCACAAAAAACACAAAAGGAAAAACTTGATGGATGTGAAAACCACTTATTTAGATTGAAAGAAAAGAGGAAAAGAATGTAGATGGGTGATTCTAGGTCAAAAATGACCTAAAACCACCCCTCCTCCATGAACGAAGGAGAATAAAAGTTTAGAGAGAAGTTGAAGTTTCTCTCACTAAAAAACTAAGGCGGCAAGCTACGTGCTCTGCTTTAAAAAATCAATTTGTTATTATTATTATTATTGAAAACACCGTTTAATGTGTAATTTTGTATGTACCTAAATGGACTGAATCTGTAGTTGTGATCATGTAAGAATGATCCGGATTAACATATAAATTGTGGAAAACAAAAATATTAGCAAAGATTATGTGTACTATTAGCAGGTCATCCATCACCATCTAGATAAATCGCCACCTATAAAATATGTAAACAAATAAAAATGATACATTGCCACATTATTTATCAAATATGCCAAGCCTCTTTTTCAAAACTTTTATTCTTTAAAAAATCTCTTAATAAAATATTGAATTTGCTCAATTAGAAATTAACGTTTTTTTTACAATTTTTTTTTACCGTTTTCTCTATTTAAAACTACGCCTTTAAATTTGGTAAATGTTATTTTGTATTTTTAAACTTTTATTGTATCCAGAGGATTCACTAAAAAATCGCACTATAAGCTCACCATTGCTTTACCACCCATGACAGGAAGCTGCGGATATGAGAGAGAAGGGGAAGAAGAAATGGGATCAAGTATTATTTATTCCCGGGCAAATTCAAGTGGGTTTGTAAACAAAATGGTGGAGTGGAGGAGTGTTGAGTTCAGAGCTCTCCCCCTATTCACCTGTAGCATTAAACTCTTCCCCAATCCCTTGCATAATAGTCTAATCTCCATTATATAACAAGCTTTCAAAGACAAATGTGTGTTTGATTGTTTTTAACGTAGTTAGTGTTAAACTACATTAAAAATGGAATAGAGCTGGGGGGCAGTAGCGATTTTGTACAATTTACAATTCAACATAACTTTAATTCAACATAATTCACTGAATCTGCCTTGGGTTATGACACTTTTCACTCACAAATAGACACCGAGTGTCGCATTGATGGAAAATATATTCTCATTCATGACAAAAGCATAGTCACGATTCAAAGGAATAATGATAAAATACCATATCCAAGTAAACCAAAAATCCAGATGCCTCTATCTCAACAAGATCTATGCTTTCCACAATGCCTCATTTAAAAATTCCACCGGTCACAAGCCTCAAAGAACGAGGAACTGAGCAAGACATTCACCCCAATATCCATTGATTACGTTGAAGAGCAATTCGAAAATGTAGATCAAGACTCGGGACCAAAGTGGTTCAACCATCAAAAAATGAAATCACTAAGTTGCGTACGTTTGCCTTTGTGGCCATTCCTTTTTACGATATATGCACTTTCTTCTGCACCTGCATTCAAACAATTCATCCTGTGCCTGACCCCAAGGCAAAAAAAGAAAAAGTTATTTGAGCGAAACACAGAAGACTGAAACAATGAGCATTCAACATAAATGGCAGATAAGACAACACGAAATATAACACCCTAAAGCCGTCAGCGTGGAATTTAATGAGCACAAAACATGAAATTATGCTGTTTCACCATGTTCCATAGTAATATTTGAAAAAATGAAGGCGATAATTTTTTAGAAATAAATTGGCACAATTTCCAATAGATAATTTCCATTTTTTGGTATAGGGCACATGTTAGCATTTCCCATTTATTAAATATAAAAAATAGGAAATGGTAGTATAATTACCCACTTATATATCCCTAGGCATGTAACCAAACACGGTCACTGTAAATATTTTAGCATTTTGTGCCCAAACATTCAAATTCCAGGACATTTAAGATACCTACAAACCAAACACCTTATGTTAAGGAGTAGAAAAAATACTTACCATGTGAAGTGGTCTTCACAGCATATGGAACCCGATATAATTGAAAACCCGGCTCCTTTCCTTCACAAGACAAGTAAATAACATATTTGTATTAAGCTAATAAAAAAAGAAGAAAATGGGACAAAAGTTGACATCACATAAAACATAAACACTAAAGACTAAAATTTCTGTATTCTGTACATGTATGCATGCAAGACAGCAGATAACACAGTTAAATATTGAACAACTGATATTCTTCTGACCCTATTAAACCAAAAGTCTGCCTTTATAGTACAAAAGTAAATTTGAATAAAAAGGGGGAACCATGTGCTATAAAGCTCCCACTTAGTGGAGCTCAATGCAGAAATACAATTTATAAAACCACATTGTTTGAAACTAAATTGACGAGGACTATAATATAAGAAACTGAAGATACCTACCATGTTGCAGTATACATGTCATAGAACTTTTCGAAGGCTTTATCGAAGCAATAGTGACAAACCAAGAGATCTTTGATGTCAGTGACCTTGCAAGTTGACTTGCAGCATTTAACCTACAGCAACATAAATTGACATGAGCTGATTAGCCGTTGGATGAAACAAGGTTGCCAATCAAAGAAGTCACGCAAAACATGTTATAGGCATACAACTTATAGCAACACAGCTTGACATGAGTTCATAAATTGCAGGATACTAAATCAAGTCATTCAAAGATGTGTTACACGTTTATGCATACATGATACCTGCTTGATCGTCTCTCTCTCTCTCTCATAGACAACTACAGCTGGCCAAATAATGGATCTAAGATAGACTCTAATACCATCTTAAAATTTGAGCTGTAAGTCTAACTCAATCCCAAAGCTAGCTCAAGAAATGAGGATTGCCCATGTCTTAGTAAGAATTAATTAATTTGGACATATCTCTAACCAACATGGATCTCAACAAGCAGAAATCAGTAGCGCAAATGGAGGGAGAGAGATTAATTAAATATGTGTGCCCAGACTACGTTTGCAAAGACTTGCAAAAATCACAAGGAAAAGGCAGACAACAATAACTACCGCCGTTGATCCATGCCATATAGACTTGACAAGGTTATAGAGGGAGAGCAAGAAAAAATTATAGGCCAAACAGTTGAGAGGTTTAGAAATAATGGTCTATCTTTGGCGCAGATATGATAGATACAATGTTTAACTTACATAATTTATAAACAATGTTTTCTTTGTGAATGGTTTAGTATATATATGAGTTAGCGCAATAGAAAAAGCAGACCGTGCCCGTCCGCACGATAGTATCAATAACATGAACAAAAGCAGCAAATTAGGGAACGAACAAAGAATGCATTCAGTTTATATAATACATTGTTTATAACTTAAATGAATGTTTAACTTACATCTAGTGCGGAAAATCTTGATTATTGGTATTTTTGTTGTGTATTGGTAGATGAAATATTTCATGGTCAAGATTAATACAATATTTAACTTCAAATATGATAGATACTCGCATTAAAATGCATTCGTATATATAAATAAAGTGAAAATTTAGCCTTTATTCAAGTAATGCATTTAAAGGAGAAAACTCACCAGACGTTTTAGCTTGTGTGAGTAATATTTTTGATGCGAAGGGTGTGTTCTTATATGATCATCCAAGTGACCTGCCCTGGAAAATAGGAATATTAGAATTCATTAGAATGCAAAAACAGAGTGAAAATATCACCTGTGGGAGGTCAGAAAGATCACGAAGGAATGCATAGTAATATCTACATCTATGATTGCATCCATGCATTGTTTTCGTTCTTCAGTAAATGTTCCACAGTTACAAATCAGCACCAACCATGGCACCAGCTATAAGCACATAATAATTTGACAGAAAAAGCTGCTCATTATATCAATCAAAAGTGCATTACTATTTAAGAATGGGCATTAAAAACATCTATTATTTATTGGTGCATAGCATCAATAACCAGCATTCTTACGAATACAATCTTTGCCTGATTATCATTATACATTGATAGTTTCCATGCAGATAATCATCTGAATTAATACACATGAAAAGAGAGGGTAGATACAAAAACTCTAAGATGCTGCTTTACATAGTCACTTGTAATTTTGAGACATGGTGCATAGTCAGAGTATAAATTTTAAGCTTACCCATCACAAAGAACAATACTACAGTCGATGCATGTGGCCAGATTCAATGAGCTGCGGCATGTATTACAGTTTGCAGCCAACAAGTCTTTACTAAGCTGGTGGCATCTGCACAAAAAAGTCAATCAAATCTGCTGAGTTTGCTTCACTTCTATGGCAATCTTCACATAAGAGCAGATAAATGTCGACCCAATCATTCAACAACATATTTTCTTCAGAGAATTCAATAAAGAGCATTAAAGCATACAAATATACATTAAACAGTAGTACAACTATGAACAATGAATTAGTTTCCACAGTTGAAAATAAAATTCAAAAAGAAAATATTTAAGCCATTCTACCTAAAAGACTAAAACACATCTCCCTTTATGCTCAAGGAGCATTCAGGAAAAAATTATTTTCTCTAGGGCCATACACAAATTCACCATTAAGCACTGAGCATGTGGACTTCTCAACAATAACATATATTTATCATTCACATTCCTTATAACCCAACAATGCAGCATGCACACTCCATAATATCAATTGATCGAGAAGAAAGACTGGACGAAAAGTTAAAAAATACTGTAGAAAACTTGATAGTAAACAAAGAGTGATTTAGTACTTGTCTTGGTATCAAGTTAGAGAATGATAAAATAAAAATGGAGCGCGCGGAACATAGAATTGCCAAGGCAAGTAGAAAGAAATTTACAAACCTTCTATAAAGCCCAAGAAGATCCTTTGGAATTGAACTGGATCTATTACTTCTTCCCACTGTGATCTATTTTATAAAAACAAATCATTACCAAAAAAGAAAGAAGGTGAACTCCTATGCAAATATAGCATCGATGACAAACCTCACTGCAACTCTTTACTAGACAATCTTCAGCTAAGTGCCCAGGTCTTTGACATTTCCAACTGCAGTAAAACAAAACGCATAACCAAAGACCAAATCAGAAAGGGGGAAGTATACATATTTTTCACAAATGCATGGCACTAGAACATCTGCAGGAATTTGCCATCCTTAGAAACATCAATGTTACAGTGTATATCACCATATACTTGGACCAAGTATTAGATATCCACTAATTACCATGTAATTTTTTTGCTCAAATTACCTCATTCTCACACTCTTTTTCTCTTTCATGCCTTTCTCAGTTTCTTATCAACTCATCCTTCCCCATAGTGATTTTTGTCCGACAAAGATGCACAATCAGTTGAAATATACCATGCAATTCTAATAAAATTGCTTCTGATTAATATTGTATCTTTTCCACCTCAGTTTTGTTTATATATAGTGTACGTACTTGCTACCTATAATGTCAGTTTTGTTTATGAATAATGTATGTATTTGCTTCAAATCCACTAAAAAATCAATCTTAGACACTGTTATTAAACAATTTCTGACTCTGGTTAATGTTCAATTTTCCGCTCAATTTAAATCTGTTCAGTCATATTGGGGTTGGAAACATAGGCCATTATCCAAGCTTCTCACTGGGTTGGGAATTATTCAGACTTATATGTTCCCATACCCATTATCATAATGGAAAAATTAAGTGTAAAAATAGCCAGATTGTTGAAATAGGATAAATATCTTATCCAATGTATCCTTACCAATGAAATAATGGGACCACAAATTTTGTTCAGAAGTCTGTCTATTTAAAACAATGACATTCCTTCTGTAGCTTTACCATTAAACACGTGATTAAACACTCTAATGTATCTTCAGTTGTGCATGTTAACCTCTCTTGAGACCCTTTAATCAACACAAACTGCAGTTTAGGTCTCAATGTGTTTATTGATTACTCATCAAATCATAAAGGCTATACAAACCTATCACCTAATGGAAAAACATGTATTTCCAAAGGTGTCCTCATTAATGAGTTTGGGCAACCTTATTGTATGTTTCAAAATCTAATAATTCAACATCTCATGTTCCATCAATTCCCACCTTTTCTCCCTTGGGTTTTTTCCTTCTTCCTCCTCAATCTCCCAATTACTCACCTATAAATTTTTCCCCTTCATCATCACCCTTTTATTTATCACTACGTCTGTCAACATACTTGAGGAGAATTAGTTATACACTATGTTGACTTGGCCTCATTAGGTTGTCATGTAAGTCAAGCAGTTAAAGATGATCATAGCTGTCTCAAATGCTTTAGTTTATACATAGACTCATCACAGTTGTAATCACTCACTTTTTGATGTCAACAAAATTCACAGTTTCAGATTCTTGTGACCCTCTTTCTCACTCTCACTTTTTCCTCAAGTATCAAAGTCTTTCAAGAAATAAAGATATATTCCAGAAACACGTAACCAAAATTTCAGTTAGTATGCAGAAAGTAACATATTAAACCATTTTCTTTATTTCTCTGTCATGACAGTTGAAAAACTAGAGACATGTCAAAATTCTATAAGCAGAGATTGGTGTTCGAAGGAGAAATATACCATTCATAAGTAGAAAGACTAGATCTCGTTTTTGACCAGCGGTGCCGATTATAATCCCAAGTATCATCACTAAATACAGGAGCTGGTAAGGCATCTCTAATTCCAGATGAGGAGAAATCTTTAGCTTGGTCGTGGGAGAAATCTTTAGCTTGGTCGTGGGAGGTTCCCTAAAATTATTATGAATGAAGAAGTGAATATTTAGGACTTAGAATGGCTAGTACTTCTAGACAATTTTTTTTACGGAGAAGTACCTCATTGAGTTTAAGAACTTCCAAAAGTTCATTTTTGCACTCCATGCTACAGACATCATCATCTGTCTAAAAAAGCCAACAAATATAATGCACAGCAAAACATGTAAAGTAAAAGTTGAAGTGAATATTTACATCATATAACTTACCTCATTGCATATGTATTCACCATATCTTCCACATATAAGACAAACAGGTTCTCCAGATCCAGGAAAACGCTGCTCATTTCTACTTTTGACTCCATTGGATTCTTCTTTATGACCTTAAGAAAGCACTCAAATTCAATGAGACAAATAGATATATTGCTTCATAAATGGTAAAATGGAAACAAGAAACAAAAAAATTTAAAAGGTGCACAGGCAGAGGTTTAAACTTGCCGGTTAGGAAACAAACCAGAATTTGGAAGAGTATGAGTTTCCTTACATTCCGAAGAAGCACTTTCATCACCTAAGTATCCATAAATATGATAGAAAATTATTAGAAGCATATACAAATTGTCGACAAATCTCATAAAAAAAACAAAGATTGTCAACTAATAACATGTTTTCATTAAAACTTTCTTAGACAGGAAGCAACTGTGCACCAGTATATGAAACTACTCATTATCCCAGGAAAAACTAATAGGCATGTTTCATACCCAAAAACTAAAAATAACTGAAAATTATAAAAGGAGCAAAAACAAGATGAAATAACAATGAGTCAGTAACATCCTATTAGATTATATAACTAGAGTTTAATGGGCATGCATTGTCAGTGCAAATTTGTTTTACACTAACATCCATTAGATTATATAACTATGCATTTCAGGTTTTTATCAGCGACGAGAATATAAAAAATATTATAAAAACTCAAAACAGTGACAGTAAACTAAAATTATAGAGAAATTATCAGAAAACTCACTTGCATAATCCACCAAGGATAGAGCAGAATTAGGTTTTCCCTGTCACAGAAAAAGCAAAACGTGAAAAGGAATAACAAAAGAGTAACCTTAAAAAAATAAGATAAAATGAATCCAATTTCAAATTACTAAGATATCTTCAGTCAATTCAACGCGGTCACAATTCTTAGACGAATCAACTTCTTTCCTGATTAATAACAACTTATCATCATTTTTGAATCCACAAAAGCTAAAAATAATGAAAATTACATAATGCATGAACATTGATTTTACCTTCTCTTTAGAATGCAATCAGTGTGCGACATAGAGGAAGGATCATCATCAACGTCATTCTTATGGTGATTGTGACGGGATTGCGGTGGACGGGGATGGCGTCGGCGTTTGAGGGAAGCAGTGGGAGCCGGAGCCGGAGGTGGTTGGTCGTCGGAAGTAACGTTACCGGTGGCGACATTGTAAGCTGAAGAATAGAAAATTGGTGAGTGAGAGAGAGAGAGAGAGATGGAATTGGGACTGGAATGAGGAAAGAGACATGGGAAACAAACCATGGAGATTCTGAAGAACGGAGGAGAGACTTAAGTTTCTGTTATATGAGATTGAAGGATTCTTGTAGAAATTTGTTCGATTTGACATTTCCCCAAATATTTGGACAAGAAACAAAATTCACCAAACCAGTACTGGAAATAACTCTTTCGTCGGATGAAGGAGAGGGGTTCGTTATTTTAATGGTTTAGTGTTGGTATACTACTTTTTTTTTTTTTTTTAAAGTAAAATTACACTTTTACTGACTTAACTTAATTTTAGATATCAATTTAGTTTATCTTTTTTATTTTAATTTTGTCATTTTAGTCCATTTTCATATGAATTTTTAAAAAGTTTCAAATCTAATATTCTTATATAAATATAGATGAAGACCATAAATTTGAATATTGAAATGCCTTGAAAAAATACAACCATGAATTTGAAACTTGAACATTCATATAAAAATGGACCAAAAGGACAAAATCGAAATTTAAAAAAAATAAAGGACCAAATTGTTACCTAAAGTTAAGTTAAGGGACATCTAAATACCATTCGACTTTTCAATGCTTGTAAGTAATTTTAGACACTTTAAGATTGGTTGAACCAATTTAAAAAGTGATTCAACGTTTTAAGAAGTGTGACCGTTAACTACCAACCAAATGACGTTTAAATGCAAGGGGAGTGTGATTTTTTGCAATTTATATATATTCTTCCGATACTACTTTTGATGGACTAGTTTAACTTCTTAAAAACAAATACTACTCTTAAGACACTCATTAACTTTTTCTACAAAATTTATATATATAAATTAAACATAAAATATTGCGATTTTATAGAAGTTTTGCTGTCAAAAGGTTTGAGTTTAATTCCCTAAAAAAGTTTGAGTTTGATAAAGTGTAAATACTAAATACTATTATGTCATCATGTTTGTTTTTAACATATTTCTATAATTATTTTCATTGAAACATGTCATGATTGGCGAATGATTCAAAACTTGGAAGAGCATATGCATTACTCGCAGAGTTGTGGCCTATGGGGTATTTTCTCTGATTGTCAAATGATTAGAGATTTGCATCTAATTCGTGTTATTTATGAAACTACTTTAATTCATGCTGCCAAAATGATTTAAAATCGATTTACTTCCACCTTTCATCTTCAAACTCTTCTTCAATAGATCCTTTCCCTTGTCGACCTTTTAGGTTGGACTATTCAAGGAAACTACATCATCCATTGTGAAACAAACTCTTGTATTGATGATGCTCTAACTCTTAGAGGTCATGATGCCGACTTCTCTCTTGTTGCGCTAAATGATACTACTTCTTGATGAAGCATGTTCCTCTATAACCGTTCCATAACTTTTTTTCTTCTTCTTTTATCAAAATAAGAATATATGTCAAACACCATTGTGGTGATGATATTGGACAATTCAAAGAATTTGAAATGCACTACCACACAACCAATAGGAAGCTCTTGCCGTCAAATATGATGTTCAAAAATTTGACTTTGATGTGAGAGGATACTATGTTGAAGTTCAAATGGACAATTTCGCTTTCCCTTACCTGCTTTGATCCTTTCCTAATCAGTCCAAATGCAAATTTCTCACAAGACCATTTACGGTACATTTGGTATACAACCTTACTTTGATGTATCCTATCTCTCATACCCTCACACGAAATCATTGTTATGTTACTGATAAATATTAGGGTGACAATTTCATCCATTATACGAAAAATTAGATAATAGACTGAATTTAATCCATCCATTATCATCTAAATTCAAATCCATCTAGTCCATTCATTTTACCAACTACTATTGATTTACTATGCAATGCTAGTGTACCCGATAATTGATGTATATTCAAATCACAGGAGTTAGTAATCGGCATTATGCTTATGTCTGTGACAATGTCATTGCAGTAATAAAAAGAAATACCATTATATCTTTATAAAGATCAGAAGTGATCAAGCCGTAATTGTATGTACTTATAAAGAACTCGAACTTAGTAACGTTATAAGAATACTGTATGATGATAATGTGGCAATTCTCTTTGACAAAGAATGAAATCCAAAAGGAACATTTTTTCTAATCTTTCTGTTTGTTACTCACAAGTTCTTATTGCAGGCTCACATATTGGTGTATAATTGTAGATCTTACATCATATTAGCTTTATAAATCTATACACTTCATATATACATACATCAAGCAAACCAAAAACTAAAAGGTTTTTCAACAATCTGTGTACAAAATTGTAAAGATTATAAGTACCTCTAGCTTTCAATATTTAGGCAAAGATCCCTTAATTTAGTAGGAGGTGTGTTCTCCTTTAGTGAAGATGGTACAGAGGAACAACAGAACCTCTTCTGCTTATGTATTAAACGCCAATCTTCAATATTAGTCCCACGGCAGAAATCCACCCTAGGAAATGTTCTATTTTCAAGCATTTCTATAATCTTCTTTGTTTTACCAAGAACATAAACTGCTTGTCTGACACTATTCTCTCTCTCTTCAATGCCAGTATTTAAACACGTAACAGATATAACATAAGGTAAGTTAGTTAAACATGCACCCAATATATCAGCAATTATCACTGTTACTGCTTCAAAAAGCATCTCACTAGTAGTATGGCCTTTTATGACATCTTGATTCAACAGAAGAATGGTTTTGCTTATTCTGTACATTGCATTTGAAGCCAATACTTTTATAGGCCATGCTGAAGGACTTACCTTAATACATACGTGATGATATTTTGCTTTATATTTCTCATACCTTGTTTTTGCAATCTCAGCTAGTGTCTCAAGTGTCTCTTTGATGCTCTTGTTTTGAAGAGAGAGTTTATAAAGATCAACATCTAGCCACTTTCTATAGAGATCAGTTCCAAGCCACACAATTTCCGCTGTTTTCCGAGCTTTAATGAATTCCCCATCTTTGTCAATGTTATTTTCTATGAATTTCACATAAGGCAGTGCTTCATTTAGGGTACTAATCAATTTTTTCACCAAACACTTCTCAATATTTGGAAGTGCAACTATAATGCTTGCTAGTGTCACAATAGGGAGTGACCAATTATATGGAGGTTCTACACCATGCAAAGGAAGAATTTGGTCACAATCAAATTCTCCAACTCCTTTAAATCCTTGCAAGATTGAACATTTTTTCTCCAATAACTCAATAACAAGTTTTGGCTGCTTTTTTTCACCTTGTTCAACCCAATGAATAGTTGCATCCCAATTGTCTTTCATCATCACCTCAACCAACTCTTCCTCGCCTTCGAGATGCAGAATATACCGTCGTAGATCTTGCTTTGTGCTTGATCCTAAACTCGAAGCGCTAGAACTGAATTTCCAAGTCCTGCAAAACTCACAAAATCCCAAGATCCAACACATAGGGTAAACTGAAACATATTGTACAGCTTTACACAATATAACCATCCCTATCTGTAGTTTAATACACAAACACAACAGCATCTGTTTGACATCATGAGCCAACTTCCTAAACCACTGATTACGGATCCGAAAACTAATCGGACTTTCTCGAATCACCACTAGCCTATCAGTCCAATACCCTTCCACTTGAAAAATTCTCTTGCAGCTCCTTTTCCTCACATTTGGACACCTATATCTAACAGCAACAAACCATCTCAAAGCAGGAGCAATAGTCCCAACACCAACAGCAGCAACTTGAACTATAAGAATCAAGATTGTAGACCATTTGTAATCACATTCACCGGTGCAAAATTTAACCGTCCAAGACATCAAATAAGATCGAAGCATCGCTTCTATTAACGTCAAAGTACTCAAAATACAAAAAGCACCAGAAGCAGTACATGAAACTGACCTTCCAAGTATAAATTGAGGACTGCTTGTATGAGCCATCATCCAAAATTTCATCAATTCATCTCTTAGCCTATCAGTAACCTTCTCAAACTCTTGTTGTTTTTCCTTTGAGTTTGATTCTTCTCTCAAAGCTTCTTCATTAATCTTATACTTCAACTCCATGTAATGTTTTATCTTTTGCAAACACAAAGTAGAAGAAGTCATGATCATCAACAAAACAACCATAAGAAACATAATAACACCGTGTTCAATCCAAAACTCATAGATAACCCCAGTTCCAAATTGAATACAAATATTAACAATCATAGTAATCACTAAAATAGCCATAGCCAAAACATTCATCATGGTTTCATTGTTCTGTGTGACACCAAGAGAAGGCATGGAATTAGCCATGATTGTGCAGATTATAGCACTGCTAGCTAGTTTCGCTAGCTGATCATGACGGTGAGGCATAGGAGTGTTGAGATCAACGGAGAGTTTGACGGAAACAGCGATTATGGTTAAGGAAGTCGCGTTAAGGCAAAAGTATTTGCAAGGGAACCATAGTTTTCGGGTTTTGATGCCTTTGATGAGATCTGCGGACATTGAAATGAGACATAAAAGTGATGCTGCTGCTATGTAGATTCCTATCCATGGCATTGGTTTGCTGAAATTTGTGTCATCTAAGTGTCCTTCACTATTGCACATGTTTTTTGCCATCTTTATTCTTCAATGTTTCTGCTGCAAAACGATTAATGTTGTTTCTGGTTTAGGAAAAATGTTTGTGTTTCTAGCCACATGTTCTTTTTTCCAAGTTATATAGACCACAATATAGTAATAATAAGAATTCTATGGGGAATTATTAAGGGTTGTAAATATGATTATTATATTGTGATGTATTCATTTGTGTCTGTTGATTGATGATGTTGAAAATTGTTAAGATGAAACTGAATGTGAATGCGATGGTAAGAAATAATAAGAGGAAGAGACTAGAACTTCTACACTCTACAGACAGAGACAGTACAGCGGAATTTTCAACTCGAGCTGGTCTTGTTTCAACCTTCAATCAAATCATGATTGAGATAGAGAAAATTATGAGAAAAACAAAAGTGACAACAAGTTTATAATGTTTTGGGCCCTCTACTGTTATTTTTATTTTTTTGTAAAGATAAAAGTGAAGGTGACAGGATGGTTATTTGGCCGGAGTTACTGGCTAAGAATTTTCAACAATAATTTCTTTTCTTCAAGGGATTACTTTGAGGAACAAAGTTTAAGTCTGTTCGTCTGTCGTGACTACTTAACTCTCCAAAAAGTGTTAAGTATAGTGTTTATTTGTGTGTTTGAGCTACAAGTCTAGTATTTATAGACAAACAATAGTTTTATTGGCCAAAACGACGTGACCTACAAAGATTAACCTTGCTCGACAATTTACATGGGTAATGTGTCAATCCTCCCGTTGTTGGGGATATGCGACATGGCATCCAACGTCTGGCTAGATTCCCCACTTTTGCGGTATTTTCCGTTGGTTTTATCCATGCCTGCCCAAATCCCTCGGAACGTGGTTCTTACTCTTAGCTTTCTTCAGATAATGGCGCTATAAACATAGAGCATGAGTAAATTACTCAACAAATTTTGGTGAGTTTTGATCGATTCTAACACTTTTGTGACCTTCGTTGATCTTAATGGAGTGGAGAAAGATTCAACTAACTTCCATTTGAGTGTATCTGCGGTCACCTAACCTCCAATCGGCCCAAGAGGATTTGTTTGACCCTAAATCGCCTATTTGCCAATTTCGACAAATCAATTATTTATTATTAGGTGTAAACAAATGTCACCATATGTTACATTAGCCGTTAGCTTTGAGTTGTGAGATGATGCATCATAAATGATACTCCCTCCGTTTCACAATCCTTGTCCATTTGGGAGAATAATTTTGTTTCACTTTACTTGTCACTTTCAAATTTCAATGCAACATTAATTATTGGTTTATCAATAATGTCCTTACCTATTTATTGTAGAGAGAGAAATAATAGAATGAAATAATAAATGAGTAAGGGTATTATACAAAAAAAAACAAATTTTTTTATAACAAATGACAACATTTACTCCCTCCATCTCTAAATAATAGTCGTTTAAGGTTTATGCATGATTATTAAGGAAATGATTAATTGTGTTGATTTTGATGGTAAAATTAGTATCATTTACTAAAACACTTATATTAATTGCAGTTAGTGGAGTAGTTAAGTTGGACGAGATTCAATAAATAAGAGTATAATAATTGAAATAATAATAAATGTTGTATTGGTATTCTAAAATGACAATTATTTTGAGAAAAAGAAAAAATGGTAAAGAGACAATTATTGTGAGATGGAGGAAGTATTTAATTTTTTGGTATGTGTAATTTCTTTAAAATGGACAAGTATTGTGAAACAAAAAGAGTAATTAATATGCGTGAATAATTGCCTTGTTAAACAGAAAATTATTGATTGTCTATTCATTTTGGCTAACAAGTTATTTTGTTAGGTGTAAACACGTTGTTGTAGTATTTTCTTTCCTAGTAAACTTTCTTCCCAACCATTGGTCCAATTAACAAGTAGTTAAACTAAAGAGAGAGAAAATGATTTGTGATAAGACCAAATCAATTTACCTCAAAAGGGAAAATACAATATATTTTTAATAAAAACTATTTTTTTCATATTCTCACTTAAACTGAGACAAAGAAATTTAAAACTTTTTCCCTAAAAATATATATTTAGAACTTTAAAAATATACTCTTTTTTAGAATTGATTGCTCGATACGCTACTACATATTATTTTGACTAATGTCTACAGGCTTTTGACTCTTATAAATTACAGTATTAATAAAAAAATATCAAAATTAGTATTTATTTTGACAAAAGTTTAATTTCTACACATAGTTGTTGTAAAATTATTTTATACACACATCTAATTACATGTTGTTACATAATTCAATGATTATGACAAATTTATATGTTTTCAAATGCAATATATGATTCTTTTAAAATGCAATATTTGTTCTTTAAAAAAATGCAGTATATGATGCAACGGCACACGATTAAATAAATATGTAAAATAATTTCACGGTGTCGGTGCATACAAATTAAAGTATTTTGACAAAACAACACGTAACTTTGGATAAGTATATCATAATTAATTTTTAGCAAATGCTAACATATGCCCTGATGATACATGTTAAGGAATTTAAAATTAAAATAAATGTCTTAAAAATTGTGCATTCAACTTTTTAAAGTAAAATTTTTGTTCTTTTCTATAAAAAAAATTCTAATTTTAAATTCTTTAATTTGTTCCTTAAGGGCACAAGATAACAAGACCCTTAGTTTTTTAAGGATCATGATCAACTTTTCATAAATTCATAACTTACTTTATACGAATTCTCATCATGATTTTAATAAGTCCGTCTTTAGTTTAGCTTATAATAACATGACTTGTATGATACGTTGCAAGATTCTTGTATGAAGTTTTGATTAGGAGATAGACTGTAATGTATCCCTCGTTAAAGAAAATTCTCAAATAAAAGTATCGAAGTGAGCAGAATTGTTGAGAGAGATAGAGAGTGAAGAGGGTGTGCAGAGACCGTTTGTATAGGGACCAAAATAACGTATCAAAGTTAAATGTTTTCTTTTAGGGGCTATTGTAGCACCGTGTGTCACGTTCAAAGACAAACAAAATTTTACTCCAGGCTTACCAATTTCAGAATACTAGCAGGTTCCCTTCAAGTGTCGCCTAGTCATTTTGTTCATTTGAATGAAGGATTAATAAGAATTGAAGATTTTTTTTGGAACAATCGAAAAATATCTGTAATTGGTGTTCTACACATACTCTAAAACCTCTGCTAATAATATTTGCTCATTTGATTAGCAATAATACAAGTCACGGATCTCTTCTTTCTTTCTCTTTGAGCAATTTTTTTATACTAGCAATCATGTTACCACCTCAAGTCTATAACACTATTTTTTAGGTAATGTTCATTTTGGGGTTTGTGTGAGCCCTCACGACTTTGTCATTTGTAAAAAGTATCTTTGTTGAGTTAATGAATGTAGACTTTATTTATAGACTTAATTTAACATCAATTCCCAAGTAATATGAGACTTTTTATCGGAATAATAGCCCCCAGTCGAGTCAAAGAGCCTAAAATGCCTATAAATCCTCGTGTGTGGCTTAGACCCTCATTTATAACGGATCACATCAATGTTCCAACCTCAAGTCAACAACATTGCATTTTCGAGGTTTTTTCCCCGCTTTTGAGTCTTGTGTGAGCTTTCATAAAATGTCTCATTTAATTGAAGAGTGTAAGTGTTATTTATTTGAATAACATGAATCTTTTACAAATGTAGGTGTTATTTATAGTGTTCTTGATCTCGATGAATCATTTTAGTTTACAAGAACAAACTCCATTCATAGATGTGATAATATCTCTTACATTTACACGTGTATATAAAAGAGCACGGAGTAACACTTGCATATTTAGATTTAGGCGCATCACAAACAATAAGAAGTTAAAAGAGGAAAGTTTTTTATTTCACTAATGATAAATAAATAAATATCTACCAAAAAAATAATAAATAAATTATTATTTTTTCTATTTTAATCACTTACACGTGCTCCTAATTTAAATCATTTATGGTTGTTAGTATATAAAGTCTACCTCCATCATTATCTTAGAGATGTCATTCTTAAATGAATCTTCATAGGCAGGATGTGGAGTTCAGTTAGGATAGTTTGGGAATGGGTGAGGTGATGGAGATTGGGTGAATAGTAGGTTTTGATGATTCAGCTATCGAGGTGGGGATGGTGTTTGCTGGGTAACAATTAACATAGAAAGAGGGGAGGCAATGGAGGTGGTTGGGTTAGGAAAGTCTTCAATCTCGATAAAAAAAATTTAGTAGAGTGGAGTAGTTAATATGTTTTGTTTGATGAATACGAGAAATTTGATGAGTCATTGTATGGAAAACTCAGTGACACGTTATCAAATTAGAGGAACTAAATTAAAAATGATTTAGTTTTACTAAAACTAAAATTCAAGTAACCATTTGCATAATTAAACCAAAAAATAATTATATATCACATATTCGTTTTTGCTATTTTATAGTTTTGTCCGTCTCACTTCCACCTAAATTGAATGTAGATAACTAAAATTGGTCTAATAAGGAGTATATCTTGGTTAATAGAAATGTTGTAATAGAATTATTTGAAAAAAAAATGTTTAATAGAAAGGGCCCGTGAGCAAACTCAGTTGACAGAGACATACATTGTTATATGTAAGAGCTAGGGGTTCGAACTTCAGACACCCACTTATTCACTTTAAAAAATTTAAAAAAAAAAGCCGGATTGAACCAAGACTAACTCTTGTTGAAACTCAGCCTTACGTCACACACTCCTTCATCAACGTGCTAGACTACAACATCTCAATAAATAAAAAAAGGAAGGCTATCGACACTCACTTTTAAACACTCTCTCTAACACTCACTTTTTTATTGGTTTAAATCATTGTGAGTGTACACTTTGGAAATAGAACCCACACAAAGTGGTGGGACATGCATGAATTTCATCCAATAAAAGAGTGAGTGTTAGAGAGAGTGTTCAAAAGAGAATGTTCCTAGCATTCCTCAATAAAAAAAATCAGACAGAGCATTCACATCAAAATCATTGACGTTTTCTTTATGCACCTAACCTTGTCTTCTTCACTGTCTGCAGATGTTCTAGCCTCCTCCTCTTATTTTCTTACGGTCACATTCCAAAATTTACACCGTCCAAAACATCATAACGTTAATCATTACAGTATAATATAGTAATAATTCATATTTGCAGCCCTTAATAATTCTACATAGAAAACTAATTATTAGTCCATATAACTTGGGAAAAAACAACATTAGTCGTTTACTTGACTTAGACATATAAGCAAAACGCCTTAGAATCAGAAAGAATCAGTGAAGAATGAAGATGGCAAAAAACATGTGCAACAGTGAAGGACACTTAGACGACACAAAATTCAGCACACCAATGCCATGGATAGGAATCTACATAGCAACAGCATCACTTTTATGTCTCATTTCAATGTCTGCAGATCTCATCAAAGGCATCAAAACCCGAAAACTATGGTTCCCTTGCAAATACTTTTGTCTCAACGCGACTTCCTTAACCATTATAGCTGTTTCGGTTAAACTCTCCGTTGATCTCAACACCCCTATGCCTCACCGTCATGACCAGCTAGCGAAACTCGCCAGCAGTGCTATAATATGCACAATCATGGCTAATTCCATGCCTTCTCTTGGTGTCACACCGAACAATGAAACCGTGTTGAATGTTTTGGCCATGGCTATTTTAGTCGTTACTATGACTGTTAATATTTGTATTCAATTTGGAACTGGGGTTATCTATGAGTTTTGGATTGAACATGGTGTTATTATGTTTCTGATGGTTATTTTGTTGATGATTATGATTTCTTCTGCTTTGTGTTTACCAAAGATGAAACATTACATGGAGTTGAAGTATAAGGTCAATGAAGATGCTTTGAGAGAAGAATCAAAGCAAAAACAACATGAATATAACAAAGTTACTGATAAGTTAAGAGATGAATTGATGAAATTCTGGATGATGGCTCATACTAGCGGTCCTCAATTTCTACTTGGAAGGTCAGTTTCATGTACTGCTTCTGGTGCTTTTTGTGTTTTGAGTACTTTGACGTTACTTGAAGCGATGCTTCGATCTTACTTGATGCCTTGGTCAGTTAAATTTTGTGCTGGTGATTGTGATTACAAATGGTCTACAATCTTGATTCTTATAGTTCAAGTTGCTGCTGCTGCTGTTGGGACTATTGCTCCTGCTTTTAGGTGGTTTGCTGCTGTTAAATACAGGTGTCCAAATGTGAGGAAAAGGAGTAGCAAGAGAATTTTTCAAGTAGAAGGTTACTGGACTGATAGTTTAGTGGTGTTTCGAGAGAGTCCGATTAGTTTTCAGATTGGTAACCGGTGGTTTAGGAAGTCGGCTCATGATGTGAAACTGATTCTATTGTGTTTCTGTATTAAACTACAGATGGGGATGGTTAGAGTGTGTAAAGCTGCACAATTTGTTTCGATTTACCCTATGCGGTGGATCTTGGGATTTTGTGAGTATTTCAAGAATTGGAAATTAAAATTCAATGGTACAGATTCGGGTTTAGGAACAGGCAGAAAGCAGGACCTAAAACGGTTTATTCTGCATCTTGAAGGTGAGGAAGAGTTGGTTGAGGTGATGATGAAAAATAATTGTGATGCAACTACTCATTGGGTTGAACAAGGTGAAAAAAAGCAGCCAAAACTTGTTATGGAATTGTTAGAGAAAAAATGTTCAATGTTGCATGGATTTAAAGGAGTTGGAGAATTTGATTGTGACCAAATTCTTCCTTTGCATGCTGTAGAACCTCCATATAGTTGGTCACTTCCTATTGTGACACTAGCAAGCATTATAGTTGCACTTCCAAATATGGAAAAGTGTAAGGTGAAAAATTTGATTAGCACTGTAAATGAAGCACTACCTTATGTGAATTTCATCGAAAATAACATTGACAAAGAAGGGAAATTGATCAAACTTAGAAAAACATCTGAAATTGTTTGGCTTGGAGCTGATCTCTATGGAAAGTGGCTAGATGTTGATCTTTATAAACTCTCCCTTCAGAACAAGACTCCCAAAGAGACACTTGAGACATTAGCTGAGTTTGCAAAAACAAGGTATGAGAAATATAAATCAAAATATTATCTTGTGTGTATTAAGGTAAGTCCTTCAGCATGGCCTATAAAAGTATTGGCATCCAATGCAATGTACAGAATAAGTAAAACCATTCTGCTGTTGAATCAAGATGTTGTAAAAGACCATAATACTAGTGAGAGGTTGTTTGAAGTTGTGATAGTTATGATTGCTGATATATTGGGGGCATGTTTAACTAACTTGCCTCATGTTATATCTGTTAAGGGTTTGAATTGTGCTATTGAAGAGAGGGAGGATAGTGTTAGAGAAGCAGTTTATGTTCTTGGTAAAACTATGAAGATTATAGAAATGCTTGAAAAGAGAGCTTTTCCTGAAGTGGATTGTTGCCGCGGGACTAACATCGAAGATTGGCGTTTAATGCTTAAGCAAAACAGGTTTGATTGTCCCTCTGTACTATCTTCACTTGAGGAGAATAACACTTGCATGGTTCCTCCTAAATTGAGGGAACTTTGCCTAGATATTGACTAAAAGCTAGAGGTACTTGTAATTTTACAATTTTGTACACAGATTGTCGAAAAAGCTTTTAACTTTTGCTTGATGTATGTATATATGAAGTTTATAGATTTAGTCAGTTAATATGAGGCAAGATCTACAATTCCACACCAATACGTCAACCTGGATAAGAACTTGTGAGTAACCAAAAGATTATAAAAATTGCATTGTAAATCATTAGCTGTTGCCTAAACACCATTTTTTATAGTGTGTTGTACACATTCATGCTATGCCTTAAACACTTTATTGTGTTTCTTTAGTTCAATAAGTCAAAAAGCAAAGTTATCCATACTAAACTCCATCTTTGCCCTATCCCTTCACCATGGAAGTTATAATGATTCATCAACCGTCATATGAGCTCTTCATCTTGCAAACTTTGGGTACAATTTGTTTTATACATTCGAAGTTGAGCCTTTGAATGATTGATCAACTCAAATTCGTCAAGTATATTTATCTAGTTCATACATATTACATAGGAACCAATTTAGACTCTTGTAAAATGTGAAACCAGTAGTCATGAATCTCTTTTTTCTTTTTTCACAACTGTGGTAATAGTAGAGCACATGATGATGTCATCAAATTAATCTCCATGGGAAGGATTAATTTCTGATTTTAACTAACAAGATTCTTTACGTGCAGAACAACTACTTTAAATTAAACGGTTATATTATCATATTATAAAACTCTACCGTTTTTATATGTAGGAACCGAACTCAATACTCCAAAATTTATGACACTCATATATTTCATATCATGTATACTAATCACATGTGCTAGATTCTATGATAGTCAACTTCTCTAATATTGAAGCTTATCTTGCTCATTTCTATGTAATCTGAAATATTATTTTCACAAAACTCTTCTATCAAAAAAATAAAAGATTGTTTTAGCTCCATTTTCACGATACACACAAATAGAGAAAATAAATCACCATGACTAAAAAATAATAGTCCCAACCATTTTTTAATTTAACTTTAATTCATGTGACACATCATTCACTTTGTCAGGATAAAACATATTTCACTTCATCAATCAGCGAAAGTTTTTAAAGTCGGAACTAGATTAATAACGAAAGTGCACATTCATGAACTACTTTATATTTAATCTTGAGTTATAAACATTTGTGACAGCGAAGTACAAGGTCAGAGACTAAAGTGACCGTCTACTATATTTTTTTAATTATAAGTGGTTTTCTTTCTATATCAAAAGCAAAAATCTCAAAAAGGAATATGCCCATTATTCTATTCCAAAACTCCTCTTTTTTGGACAAATATTTCAAAACTCTTATGTGTCTCCAAAAGGAATATACCCTTATTCTGAAACTCCTACCCGTCTCCATCACTCCATTCCGAAAATCGCATAAATATTCACGGATATAAATAGATCCTGGTGAAGTACTAACCACCTCAAACCAGCTTCGTTTCAATTTTCCATATCTACTAGACACGGATATGCCAAAAAAATTATATATATATATATATATACACACACACACACACACACTAATTACTTATTAATATTTATATAGACTTAAATATTACACACGTCCTTGCAAATATGTCTCGTTTGAGTTTTGTTCCTTGTAAAAAAAATTTTTGAAATCCGTCCTCGCAAAATTTTCTGTCTTTTAAAAAAGTCCTTGGGCCCATTGAAGCTGCTTGGTGGCACTTAGGTGCTGACATGGCATATGCTGACTATGCATAATTGGCCATGTGGCATCTGATGTGGCATTTAAATTAATTTAAAAATGTAAAAAAAAAATTGAAAATTAATTTTTGAAATAAAAAATAGAAAAATTAGAAATTAATAAAAAATAAGTTTATTTTTTTTAAATATAAATATTTAGATTTTAATTTTCCAAATTAAAAATAAAAAAATTAGAAAACATTTTTCAAAAATTATAAAAAAAATTCAAAGTTAAATTTTTATTTTCTTTTCAGAAATTAATTTTCGTAAATTAATAAAAACAAAAAGTTACATAA
>Ga0315913_1001032_pt1 | contig 28766 bp, 12 predicted proteins | sample MpolsnodulesMG_FD_207736 | JGI IMG/M metagenome (GOLD analysis project Ga0315913, IMG submission 207736) | Medicago polymorpha root nodule microbial communities from Los Angeles, California, United States - small nodules | ecosystem: Host-associated > Plants > Roots > Nodule | place: USA...
TATATATATATATATATATATATATATATATTTGATGGAACTGAGACAAGATTGCATATGGCTTGTGATAGCCCATTTAAGAATGAGATTTTATTGTTTATCATTTTTATTCAAAAAAAAAATATGAACCAAAGTCGTAGAAATCTTAAAACATTGTAACTCAGTCCATTCTATATTCCATGTATAGTTGAAAAACCAATCCATTTTAACTTGGTATCATTACTCTAGATGGATGAGCTTGAATTTTGACCGTTACTGCTAAGCATTATCATATTATTGGATGATGGTGATTTTACATCCAATCTTTGGTCTCAGAAAATGAACAAAATTATCATTTTGTTCAAAATTGTTATATAAAAAGTTCAAAACCTGAACCTAACTTGAAAATTGACATTTCAGCTTAATCCATTCTATATATGGTTCAAAAACCAAACCAACTTGGTAGAAGTACTGGAGAAGGGTGACCTTGAATTTTGGTCACTTAAGTTCCCAAGCATGCTCTTGTCAAAATCTACCCAAACATGTAAAACTCATAACTACCTAGGAACATATACATTCAGTACATTATGCTTCACAAAGCATTCCACATTTCCAAAGCAATGTTCTTCCTTAAACTTGGTCTTTCTTCATAGCTCCCTTCATTTTTTCGATCTTGTCAAAGGAATGGACCTTCGTACCTCATCAGGTAGCAACTCTTGATCTACTTCAGCAATCATATATAGGAATGTCTCCCCTGACTTATGAAAAAGGAAAGGCACGATTCTGTTTTTCGAAGCCTGCCTTACCATATATAGGAACTCAGCAACTTGCCCCTCAACTGTACCCTGTTGAATCCTTCATTCTACCAGATGGTCTTAATTTCTCACGAAGCTTCAGAAATGCTTGAGGGCTCATGCGAATGATGTCTCGACATTTTTCAGTTTGTACTAGCTGTGCCCATCAGTTGAACAGACCTACACTCGTTCTCAGAATTCAAATGCTCTGACTCTGAATGCGCGATATAACACAGCAGTACTAAAGCACATATCTGTTGTCTCTTCTCTAATTCCTCTGGCCTAGCAAGATCTGAAATTTGGATTTCCATACCCATCCCAAAATTACTCATGCGTCTTACTTGCAACTCCACTTCATCAATGTCGCCCATTAGACCACCCAAATCCACTTTATTTTCATCAGCAACGCTATTAGTATCTCCTTCCATGGATGACCTTCAAGGGACTATTGTCAGGTTCACAAACATTGAACAAAGCATAAAACTACATCAATACATGAGAACACTATAATTCCGTTAAACATAGCAAAATAGTCATAATAACTTGACATATGCAACAGATAATCACCCATTTAGTCACTAAAATTGATGTTTAGTCCTTAAATTAGAATTTCTCGATCACACGTAAATCGTTTAGGATTTTTATTAATTTCAAGGACCAAATTGATTTACACAACAATTTCAATTCTCAAAGACTAAATTGTTGATTCACTATATAGATCAAAAAGCAACAACTAAGCAATAACTCAATGAGTTTAGTTATGATTCACTGTCAGTGCAAAAAGATTTACACTCTCAGCAAATTTGAACCAAGCATGTGTGACTTTAAAAGTACTCCTTCCGTTTTTAAATATAAGCAAAATTGACTTTTTAGATTCATTCATTTAATGATGTATGTGGTCCATAATATGGACCACATACATCATTAAATTATGGACCACATACATCATTAAATGAATGAATCTAAAAAGTCAATTTTGCTTATATTTAAAAACGGAAGAAGTAGTTATGATTAAAGTCAAACATTTTTGGACCCGAATTTGCTGCAGTCAACAGATCCCGACATTCACGCAGTCATGTGTGGGTATCAAGATCGAACGGTTCAAATTCAAACTCAATATTTTTTGAATTATAAAATTAAAAAAAATGAGCATTCTGGGTCATTCAATCAATATTAGACGGCCACGGACATCATGAAAGCAAGACTGGGTGGAAGTGCTGACTACTAAGAAGGCAATATAAACGGTTTTAATGATCTAGATTATAGTTGGTGAAAATGATATTAAAACTATTTAATCAAGATCACCGGATCATTAAAACCATTTAAATTGGATTCTAGGTAGTCAACATGTCAGTGTCAATGTTGTGTATGGTGTCCGTCGGTGCTTCATATATCAATGATATAGTCTAACAACATCTTATTAATCATGAAGGTAACCTGTTAATGGATTCTATATACCTAAAAAATACAATGCGTTAGTAATGTAAAATTCAAGTGTAATTTAAACCCTAATTTCATACCTGATTTCTCAAAAACTGATGAGTTTTATTTTTGGCGGGAAAATCAATAACTTGAGAAGAAACTTCTCAATTTCTCTCGAGAAGTTAAAGCTAAACACTCGAGAAGTTTGCGGTATTTATATAGAGAAAGTAGTGAGTCCAAAACGACGTCGTGGTTTTTAGCTAAGGCAAGCTTAAACGACACTAAACGTGATCGTGTATATGTTTTTCATGGAATGCTATGGACTACTTTTTAGTTCTTAGGCATTATTGCAAAAAAAATAATATTGATATTAATAACTTTTTTGTTCAATTGTAATAAATTGACTCATCCGTAAAGTTATAGATTCAACTTCTCATGATTGTAACAATTTGACTCATCCGTAAAAGTTATAGGTTCAACTGTACTACGTTGCAAACATTATTAAGAAAATCCAATTCACCTAAACTTTTTTTTTTAGGAAAAAAAACTTTTCAGTTAACAGAATTTTAGAGAATATGTTATGAATATATCTAGTAATGGATGTCCATCCATTAACCTTCCATTTACTTGTAACTTCCACTAGTAAGTGGATTGTAAAGTGCTTATTCATTTACCTATTTGTAAGTGACTTGAAGATCCATTTTTTAGACGTCTAAAGTTAATTGTATGACTGATAGTTACGAGACCATACCTTATAAACTCTAGTTTGGTTATGAGACTATGTCTTATAAACTCTATTTTAGGAATCAATAATCTTGTATGTTGAGATATTGATCTGCATCAAGCCAACACATTACTATATATAAGTCCTCCCCTTAATCTATCATGTGTTTTAGGTTAACAACCTAATATTTCTCATTTAAGTGGATTTTGGATGTATTGTGTATATCACAATTGCTCCAATATAATGCACTAAGATAAATATTGAAAAAAAATATTTGATATGAATCTCCATCTATCATTAATTGTGCTGAGCCAACTTATTTATCGTCCAGTAGGCTGATTATCAATTGATGAATTAGTTTTCTCAATATTATGGGGAGATAATAAGCAGCTGAAAATATGAACCTGAAGTTCAAATAAATTATTTGAAAGGAAATATTATTGTCTCGTCTTGATCCTCAAGATATAACTCATTTGCAAAGGTAAATAAATCAAATATCAGCTGCTAATGCTTCAAACGAAATATATGTCCATGTCGGATAATCTAATACTACAAATGAGTTTCAATCGTGCATGAAGCATGATAGATTAATCGGTTCCAAATATAAAAAGTCTCGAATAAGAAAAGAAGTTTAAAGGAAAGATAACCCAAATGAGGATATAGAAACTCTAAAAGAGTTTTCTAACATAATTGATTTTTTTAGTTCCAGAATAACTAATAAGGTACCTGAGACTTATGAAATAATAATAAATTATGTCATGAATGAAAGATCTCAATGGAATGAAATGGAACTGAAATGAAGTCAACATAGACGTGTTTTTGCATATAATATAGCGCTATATGTGGTAAGTAATAGCGATGATCATGATTTAAAGTCTATTAAAGTTATAGATAGTGAAAATATTTACAAATGAAAAGAGACAATTTCTAGCGAAATCAAACTCGCTTCACAAAGTAGACTTTGTTTGGACTCGTAGTCCGCACACTTTAAAATGTGAAGTTAAATGGATATGTATGGTTTTTCAAGCGAAAAAGGAATTAGAATGGTAAAATACGTATAGATAGTTTGATATGTTCACTTGAAGTGAATTGGTAAATGTCTACCATTTATTTTTAAAAGACATATATTATTTAAAGACATATTCACCTGAAGTGAATTCAAGAACTTTTCATACTTGATTAAGTTCAGTAGTACATGAAAGACTCAAATTATATGGAAGATGTGTTACAATTTATTTATATGACTCACTTGATAGTGATATATGAAACTCCCTGAAGGATTTCATTTGCGTAATACATACTATCAAAATTATTAAAAAGATGACATCATTTGTCCATTTTAAGGATTTGGAAATGAATTCTTTATAATCGATTTTATGATAATGGTATAAAATATTATTAGAAATCCTGAAGAGATTCTAATATTTGTTATTATATAAATGTGGGTTAATAGGCCTTTACCCCCTGTAATATAAGACACTTTTGGTTTTAACCACTGTAAAAAAAAAAAATTGGATTTGGTCCTTGTAAATTTTTTTTGTTTTAGAATACCCCCCTACATCAGCTGACTGTGCATTTTCGCTGAGGTGCCACGCTGAGTCACCTTTTTCTGATGACGTGGCACGCTGACTGTATAATTATTTTTTTATGGGGTACACGTGGCATTTGTGATTTTTTTAAATAAACATAAAACAAATTCTTTAAAACACCAAAAATATTCTTAAAAAATTCTGGAAAAATAATAAAAATGAAAACAATTCTGAAAAATAAAAAAAATGAAAAATACAAGAAAAATTAATAAAAAAACGAAAATAAATATGGAAAAATATTCTGAAAAAATAAAAAAATACAAGAAAAATTAATAAAAATGATTAAAAAAACAAAATAAATCTGGAAAAATTAATAAAAATGAAAAATAAATTTGGAAAAATGAAAATATTCCCTTTTTTTTTCGAATGTAAGAAGTTTTATTTTATAAAAAAAGAAAAATTCAGGAAATGAACATTTATTTTTATACAAAAAATATAAATATTTTAGAATAAAATAAAATTATAGAAATTAATTTTCAAAATCAAAATAATTAGATAATATTATATTTTCGAATTTTTTTATAATTTTAATTTAATTGATTTTTTTTTTCATAAATTTTTTTGAAAATTTGGATATATATTAATTTTTTCCAGATTTTTTTTATAATTTTTTAACTTTTCCAGAAATTTTTTCATTTTTATTAATGTTTCCAAATTTATTTCATTATTTTTCATTTTGCAAGATTTTTTTTCGTTTTTATTAATTTTTCTAGAATTTTTTTCATTTTTATTAATTTTTCTGGTATTTTTTCATTTTTTTAAATTATTTTTTAAGAATTTTTTATTTTTATTTAATAAAAATCACAAATGCCACGTGTACCCCATAAAAAAATAAAATTAATTATACAGTCAGCGTGCTACATCATCAGAAAAAGGTGTCTCAGCGTGCCACATCAGCGAAAATGCACAGTCAGCTGGCCTAGGGGTATTCTAAAACAAAAAAAATTTAATAGGACCAAATCCAATTTTTCTTTTACAGGTGGCAAAACCAAAAGTGCCCTATAAATGTTGATATGCACAAATCTAATTGATTATGTACTAGAATGATTGTGATGTCACTTGATGTGAGTAAAGATCATACCCTCATGAAAATTATGAACAACTTGAATTGATCAAGTGATGACATAATGTATTTTGCTTATTATATATATCGTGGTATTTTAGTTTTGTCAATATTAGGAAATACATATATTGTAGCAAAGTCAAGCTTACAATTTGTACCTTAAAGAAAGAACAATATCACCCAATCGTTTGAAAATGCTAACACCACACAGGGGAAGTGGAGAATGGCTTTTTGTTAAAGATTATGATTTCATACGTACAAGAAACTTGCAGTTTTCAAATTTTTAAAAAGAGATTCTTTCAACAACTCAATATGAAGATATCTCAAGAGCTGCTAATTTGGAGAAGAGTATGGAGATAAATCATAACTTTCTACAGAGCCACTATCTTGTAAAGATTTTGATCAATTAGTATAAAATATTATTTAAACTTCTTCGTTGTCTTTATGAGGGGGAGACAACAATGTGTTCTGCACTCTTTTTTCCTTAATCATGATTTTATCCTAATGGATTTTCCTAGTAAGGTTTTTAATGAAGCAGATTATGACACAAAAGGATGTCATATTCTTTTTCCTTCACTAGAATTTTTTTCCATTGGATTATTCTATAGTAAGGTTTTAATGAGGCATATCATTGATGAACATCCAAGGGGGATGTCCATCCATTAACCTTCCACATTCTTGTAACTCCCACTAGTAAGTTGATTTTAAAGTGCTTATTCTTTTACCTATTTGTGTTTTATAAATAGAACCTATAATGCAATGTAAAGACACACTTCAGAAGCAATACAATATACTCTCTTGTTTTTCCTTTATCATTTTCTCTTTACTTTTCTATGTTGTACAATATCTTGCAATACTTTATATTAATTTCATATTAGAATAATCTTTTTAGAGATTATTGAGTAAAAAATGAAAAGAGATTTTTAAAACAATCGGTAATAATTTTTGTAACGTTTTTATATTTTATGCAGATTCTAATTCTTTTTTCAAAAAGTTGTGATAGATATTGGGAAATTTTTAAAAGTTATTATTTTATTTAAAGAAAGGGTACACTCAAATGAAGTATATAGATCCTCCCTCCGCATTAATTGTTTGAAGAAATGGAATCACAATCGAAGATATTAGTCGAATCTTAACTGAATTCTTACACCATCAACAAATTTATATGTAAAAACATTTATCAAATTATTGAGTTTGAAATTTGAAGTGTGTTGGGTGAAATGACATGTCAAAAGATGTAAAATGAAAAAATTAAATATATAAAAGTAAATTGACTGAAAACTAAAAGCATAAGAAATGTCAATGAATTTTAAAAATAAAGTGCAGAAATATAAAATGTTGAAATGTAAAGTGAAAGAATTTAGATGTGCATAAAATTAAAGTTCTGGAATTTGAAAATGCAGGAAAGTAAATTGCATTAGATTAAAATTTATATGAAAATAAACAACACACTTAATAAAATACTGAGACATTTGTAGATGAATTTGGTAACTACCATTGACATGCATGTTTGCTATGTTTACTAGGTAAATAACGATCTTCGACAATTATTGATTGTCCAAGGATGGATTCTGATTAACTTGTGTGTAATATGAAAATTGTAATTGCCTCTATGTCATCCGTTGATAGCTTAACAACATAAGATCCTCGAGAACTTATTTTTCTCTCTCACACTACCATGTATTCCACAGCAAGAATGACAAGGCTCTCTAAATTCACCAAAGGAGCCAGTCATATTTCCAACTATTTTTGCATAACCAAGGCTATTGACAATGAGTTGGTTTTCATCAACTTGCCTTTAGATGGCATAGATCTAGTTATTCATAATCTCAACAGACTCATATTAGAATATTGCGAGATCTCGACTACTATTCGCACTCGCGAAATCTAATCATCTTTGAAGATTTTCATGTTCTTCTCTTTGATTTCGAGAACTATCTCAAAAGAGAAGACAACATAATGATAGTTTCTCAAAATAAGAGAGAATATCATGAAGATCTTCAAAATTGATTGGATTTTCGCAGGTGTGAATAACTGGTGAGGTTTTAATTATTGAAAAAGACAAGATCAACTAATCTTGCATGCTATTATCATTTCTATTAGTATCATCACTGCCTTTGACAGTGTGAAAACCTCACAACAAGTTTAAAACACTCTCAAGAAAAGGTTTTCCGATAAGACTCGTGTTTGCATCATGCATCTCAAGAAAAGACTCTCTAAATTCACCAAAGCAGCCAGTCATATTGCCAACTATCTTCACATCACCAAGGTTATTGGCAATGAGTTGGCTCTCATCAACTCGCCCTTGGATGACGTAGATCTAGTTATTCACACTCTCAACAACTCGAATTATAATATTGCGAAAACTCAACTACTATTCACACCCGCGAAAACTAATCATCTTGGAAGATCATCATAATCATCTCTTTGATTTCGGGAACTATCTCAAAAGAGAAGACAACATAATGATAGCTTCTCAAAATAAGAGAGAAGATCATGAAAATCTTCAAAATTGATTGGATTTTCGCAGTGTGAATAGCAAGTGAGATTTTGCAATATTTTGATCAGAGTTTGTTCAGATTGTGAATGACTATATCTATGTCATTATGTTGTTAAGAAAAAGAGTATTTATTGCTTTTCACTGATTTACAAAAGCTTACATATAGACAGACTACCTTATGATAAAAGGAAAGATAATTACTATTACACGATGCATGTAATAGCTGGCTGTGACACTACACAATGAATTCTAATTATATCTTAATGAATGCAAATATATCCTAATCAATACCAATATATTCTAATGATCATGGCTTGATGTAATCGATATTACACTTTAAATGCCAATATATACTTCTCTAACCACTAATTTTCTAGTACTCCTTGGCAGTTTAACGTATGATACCACTGTGGTTTTATACTTTTCCAAACACACATTTAGTAGGTAAGTCCATTTGACTTTTGATAAGGTAATAATGATTGCCCTTGTACTCATTTTCAATGACATCTTCTTTGCCTAAAAAAAAAGTAGGCCAATTCAATATATGAATCAAAATATCTCTATTAAAAACATACATATCGCCTTCAGTTGTCTTATACTATAAATAAATAATGTTACTATAAATAAATAAAAATAAGACTAAAATGACTGACTTATTTGGAATCAAGAGGCTGAATTATTAATGGGTCATGCTAACCAGTGCCCCCGCACTGGTTAAACATACTAAAAAAGGAAATTATTATCATAAAAGAAAATTGTTTTTGACTTTTTATATATTAATTACACAATTTCAATGCATTAACTACTATATAGTTTCTTTTTTGGTATGCTTAACCGGTGCCCTGGGGCACCGATTATCATTTCCCATTATTAATTATTTCATAATTCTTTTTTTTTTTGACAAAATTATTTCATAAATTTTAGTAATTCGTCAGAACTTATAACTCGACAATCCTGAATTATAACTAATTTCTTATGCTATATTTCAATACAAACATAATTAAAAACAATGAAGAATACAATTTAACAACAAAAAAAAGGCCATAGAGCACAGGGCACTAGATTAGAGAATTTTGTCTCATTCAAACCCGTATCAAAAATGATAATTTTAATTCTAACTTCATAGCTTTCTCTTAAAAAAAAACTTCATAGCTATCTCAATGTAGAGAATAAGTAAGTTAACTTTTCCGAGCATGCGTTCACTTGAGTAGAACAAGTCATTATCATTTCATAGAGAGCTCTTGCACGTGAAAATTTCATTGTTGCTAGATCTTTGCATGGCATAGATTATTAAACTAAATGGAAATTAAGTTTCATATATGAAACCAAATATGAATTAATTAACAAAAAGGGAATAACTATTTAAAACATCATAACAAAAAAATATGCTGAAATTAACTAACTTGTCACAGTCCAAAACATTAAAATCTTGGTCTTTTGTGTATCACTTGGAAGGAAAATCTTGGTCTTTATGGGAATAACTTTCACTGTTGTTGAGAGAATGAAAAATTTTAGGAGTCACCCTCATGAGTTGTTGAGTTGGATTGAAAGAATCGTTTTGAGAACTTGAACTCAACATTTGATCATAATGGTAATTGATTTGTGTTGGATCCATCTCCACTGCTCCAACATGTGAAGGAAAATATTGTTGTGTTGACAAACACAATGATGATGGGAAGGGTACAACATGCATTCCATTATTTCCATCTATATCTTTAATTTGGTTAACAAATCCAAAATTAGATAATTGAGGAACATGACTAGATGAAGGCTCCAATTGATAACCAAGTGGCATGGTGTTCAACATTCCCAAAAAAGAAGGTTGATTTGCTCCTCGAGAGATAATCATATTTGAGACATTGTCAGATACTAAATGTGGTAATAGACTATTTGGCGAATCATGTTGTGCACAATCACGATTATCATTCTCCTCTTTCTTCTCTTTATCCTCTTCACTTCTATTCATCCAATTTTCTTTGTTAGTAACAATATCTCCCAACCCTTGTTTAGAATTTGATTTCCAAATTGAAGTGTTGTTTTGCCTAACATCACCATTAGAAATAGTACTAGCAAAAGATGGATAACCTAAGGTGAAGTTTCCTTGAGGTATTGGAAGTGGTGGAAGCTCATCAATTTCATCCTTAGCTATATTAAGCAACCAATCAACAACCTTGCTAGGTTGGTTTAGCCCTAACCTATCTTGAAGATCATAGAGGTGAATTGCTGTTTGGATTGAAAGCCTTACCCTTCTATCTCTTAGTCCTTTTATTGTGTATACTTTGCTATGTCTATCTTTTGTTCCAAAGGCTCTAGACACCCTCACAATTCTTGGATCTTTTAGTTTTAACCATTGCGACGTTGTTGATGATGATGTAGTTGAATCATTTGATGGAAGAACTTCTTGTTTTAATGGAAATTCGGCTTCTTTTGGAATGTTAATCATCTTATTTCTCTCATTGTTGTTGTTGGTCTCCTTCCATTGTAAAATGTTGTTGTTTTGGTTGAAATTCTCTCTAATTTTGAATTCTTCTTTATGAATTTTGCTTGTTGTCACTCCTAGTATCTGCTTCAGAAAAGTATGAAATTGAGATTGAGAAAAATATTAGAAATTATATAAATGGAACCCCGCTATTGACAAGAATATATACATTCTAAATCATAATTAGATTTTAGGGATTACCTTATACAAATAATAGGCTTACATAAAAAATCATAATTAGATTTTAGGGATTACCTTATACAAATAATAGGCTTACATAAAATAAGTTGAAGGATCTATATTGATAAGAATACCAATGTTTGTATCAAATTACATATAATTAAATATTTTGCATGAGAGTTGAATACCTGTTTTTGTATCACATTAGATCGTCAAATCCTTTTTTTTAAGAGTCAAATCCTTCTTAAAAAGAGAAATTAAAAAAAAAATTGCTAAGGGAAAACAAGAAATTAACTTAATTCCTTAAAGTTGGAAATGAAAATGATAAAGATTTCTTATAATTATAGCAGAAGCTATATCAAATTAAGTGAAAATGTTTGCTGCAAAATAAAACAAAGACATAGCAAATTCAAAGTAACTATTATGGGAGCAAGGATATTATTATCTATGTAATCATTTAGCACAAATTTTAGGACAAGTTAATAAGTATAGTTGAAAAGGTTTGTATAAAACCCTAGATACATATATACACATCTATGAAAAGATAGTATCTAGAAACAAATTATAAAACACGCATGAATACCTAGTTACCAAACACTATTTGATATATTTCATGCTAATATAATATGAGAGAGGAAGGAAGTGTATGCATACCTTGCTTTTGATGGTAAGCTAGTAGTAGAACTAGAAGTACTATATATGATATATATGAAGATATGGTTTGAAAATAGAAACTTTGGTTTGGTTTGATTTTATAGAATAAATTTGGTGAAGAAGTTATAAGGTTGAGTCCGCAGCTATGTAGGAAAAGGAAGATGCAGAAATGGAACCGACCACGCCGTATAAAGGAATGGCAAATAGTTGGCCACGTGAGATATAACCTTATTGGTCAAATAAATTTTGTGTCTACATCTTATCATTTATAATATGCTATACGCATGATCATTGACAATGACTTCATTCATGATTACATGCTTGATAGTTAGTTAGAGTGACTTGACTATAATACAATTCTTTGCATATACTACTCTTCTAGCTAGCTAGTTGCCAAATTAAAACGTTTCTTATTATGGAAACTGAAACAAGTTATCAAACTAATTATTTTGTATATTGGTAAAAGTGAATAAATGATTTAAATCATATATGAGAAACATAACTAGCAATCCTCGTGAGCTTAGCTCATTTGGTAGAGATATTACATTTTATATGCAGGGGCTGAGGTTCGAACCCCGGACACTCCATTTCTCCACAATTAAATTGTGTGAGCTCTAACCACTAGGTTATTTGAAAAAAAAAACAAAAACTAGCACATCTGAGGATACTCGGCAACCTCGATTTTGCAAGAAAAAATTCACTTTGATTAATTATAGGTTTAAGTTTTTCTTTTAACATTCAAAGTCAGACGAGAACGAGAGTGATAATATTTGCTCCACACCTAAACATGTTTCGATAATTAAAAAATCAACTTTTTATATACATTAATTTAATATTTTATTATATATTATAAATTTTAAACTCGTCTCTATATAAAATATAATTTTATTTTATTATCGCTTGATATTATTAGTTTACAGTGTTAATTACAATAAAAAAAATTAATTTTCATATATTAGCAATGGTGATGACCCAAATTTTCAATCCTCTAGAGAAAAAGAGAGAGAACGTGTGGGTTTTTGCAAGGAGTTGGGGCGGGAAGAGGAATATTTCCGCCCCACCACCATACCTGGTTACAACCAAGAAGAAACCTATACAAAGGTAAAAGAAGTAGAAGCTATGCAACACTTATACATGTGAATGTAAACTATATAAATTTAATTATCTATTATTGAACAAAATGCTGCAAACAAAAAATTGATATATTCAGAAAACAATGTGAAATTCATTTCAGATAACAAATAAACACATGCAATATGGACCATTGATTATACACGCTTCAAAAAAAGGGGGTAAGTCACACTTTATCGGCAACTACAAAAAGATTTCGTTACTGAATTGCCTCACATGGAGGGGCCATACATAAGCAAGACAAAACACCATCAAGGAAAATATCTTCCTTCTTCTTAATTAGATCAAAGTTTTGTTTTTGGCTATATGATTTATGGATGTCGTTAGGCTCTTGATTTTGATAAACCTTCAATTTAAAAGGCAGACATCAAAACTTATTAATAGAAAATTTAACAATCCTAGCGGTGTTTTTCAGGAGAAATGGTAAAGTCTGTTGAATATGTTGAGCAGACACATGTGGTTATCGTCGTGATAATGTGTGGAGGTAAGGTAATCATCTAAGGAACCTTACACGTGTTGACTTGGATCTCCATCGTGGAGAAGTCCACTCTAAATGAGTCTTGGCCCACCCCGGAATAATTTTTATTCATACTTACACAATCACAAACTCTATATACTAACAGACATGTGGTTCTCGTCGTGATAATATGTGGAGGTAAGGTAATCATCGAAGGAACCTTACGGATGTTGACTTGGATCTCCATCGTGGAGAAGTCCACTCTAAATGGCTCTTGGCCAACCCTAGAATAATTATTATTCATACTCAAACAATCACAAACTCTTGAACATATACATAATCTTTGGAACACCACCCTAACAAAGACTTTGAATAAATTAAGCAATAATAAAAAGATAAAGGAAAAGTGATAAAGAGGAAAAAAGGGAGTTAGAGAAAACAAAAATAGCTAGGAGAAGGCATCACATGGAGAGCAAACAAAGAAAACAACTTTGGATAAGTCATTTAGTAATTAGATTCAAAAGTTGTGGAAGGTATTGTCACATGTCTTTGTGTATGATAATTCTACTTATTCGGACAAATGTGAGGGACCAATATTTGTTATCTTTTATTTACAACACTTTAGGACCACAAAATTTCAATGCATAGAGATATGCATGGGGGCAGGGCAAGGTAGGCAAGTTGTGATTATCACTGAGAATCCACAGCATATATGACACAATCACAAGTGGATTAATTGCATGCTTTTCTTCAAAAAGAAAGTCAATGATTAATGTGTAAAATTAAAGATAAAAGAAACGTACGCATGTTTTCTTCCATTCTTCTTCATTTTACAAAGGCCATTTGCAAACTATTTTAGCCTTCACACATGTTGAGCTGGATGTTGATGTATACCAAATTCAAAACCCTATTTTTTTTAAAGAAAGAAAATTCAAAACCCTATTTATTAGTGAACATTTTAAATTTAAAAAGTACGAACTTTGATAAGTGGCTTGTATTTGATCCAATTCATGAATTACTATGTAAATATTTTAATTAGTGTTTTGATGTATCTATCTATCTGTTATATTTATTAAATTAAACTCTCAAGTTATGTTGTTGACATCTCATCAAATTATCTACCACATAGTTACATTTTCTCGACATAATTTTCAAAATGAGTGTCGTTTAAACTAAAAAAAATTGTTTTAAAATGAATGTCACTTACACTTTTCAATATAGAATTATTATTTTACTTTCAATTGTACCCTCTAATTAATTAAGTGTACACTACTTTCAAAGCATTACAATAGTAAATAAGACTAATTTAGTAAAATTTCCAAGTCTTTTGACATCATTATTACATTTCTTAATTTATACTCTCTCTGTCTCACAATTATTGTCTCTTTAACATTTTTTTCTTTTTCTCAAAATAATTATCACTTTACCATACAAATGCAACATTTATTATTTTTTCCACTATTATACCCTTATTTATTGAATTTCATCCAACTTAACTACTCCAAGTCTCCACAAACTACAATTAATAATGGTGTTTTAGTAAATGCTACTAATTTTACCATTAAAATCAACACAATTAATCATTTCTTTAATAATCGTGCACAAATCTTAAACGACTAATATTATGAGACGAATGAAATATATAAAAACATTAAATGATACTCATTTTAAAAACGAGATAATATTAAATTAGACTTTCGAGTTATGTTGTTGACATCTCATCAAATTATATGTCGTATGGTTACATTTTCACCACATCATAATTTTTCAAACATTGCACTTTTCACTTGTCCTCCATCAATTCAATCCCCATTCCTCACGGAAAACCCCTATTCCAAAACCACCGCCCAATTGTTTGCCAACCATATAGAGCCTACGGTATCTTCTTCTCTTTTCTTTTTGTATTATACATCCCCTAAAGGAAATATATCAAGGAATATGTAGCACAGAACTTTGTCTACAAAATTTTCGATAATTAATTTAAATTATATATTCAATACAAGTATGCATGGTAGTGAAACTTCAGATCAATTTAGTTATTCTATTCAAAATCCATGCAAAAAATTTCTCTATTACTTTAGTTTTTGAGCCAAAACTTATATTTATTTTTTTATATTTTGGTTGTCCCACGAGTTGTCTCATGAAATAGTTTTTAAATATCATTCCTTTATCGTAAAACATCTCAAACATAATTATAAACCGTGCAACGCACGAGTCTTCCCTTTTGAGATTTTTAGGACTTAAGATTACGACACATAGATGACTAAGTGCGTGTTCCCTTTTGAGAAAGGAATCAAAATGAATAAATAAAAATGCATTTTATTTTTTAGATAGTTTATCTTCTCTTCTTCCTTTTGTATCTAAGAACCCTAGTTACCATAGTTTTCTTTGTAGTAGTGAAAGAGCCAAACAAACTTCGATATCCTTAAATTGCACTTACAAAATAGATTCGTTGGATTCAATTAACAAAATAGATTCGTTTGATTCTATTAGATTCAATTACCTGTAACACAAGTTTGATATAATTATTAACAATTAAATTCAATAAAATAGATTCGTTGGATTCTATTAGATTCAATTACTTGTAACACAAGTTTGAAGTAATTATTAACAATTCAATTCAATTTCTTGTACTATAAGTTAGTTTAGTTAGCTTTCTAATCATAGTTCAACTAATAACTATTAGTTAGTCAATTAAATGTGTTGGATCATTCGACAGGGGATCCAAATTTTGGACAAACCCTAAAACATGACTAAAACATTTGACAAATAATTATTTCATTTTCATGTAACGATATATCTTTTGTAAAAATAAGGGGCTAAACCCCAAACAAACTAACATAAACACAATCAGGATAAGAAATCTGGTTGGAAGTCCTGTAATTTTTTCTTGGATGGTCGTCTTGTTCTAATAAAAGTTGCCTTGTCTATTTTACCAATTATTTTTTTCCTTCTTCAAGGCTCTAACAGGTATCCTCTCTCGAATTGAATCTCATTTTAATTTTTTTTATGGGGAGCGGAGAGGAATCTTGCAACTCTCATTGGGCAAAAAGGTTGTAGATCATGATAGTGATGGTTTAGGGGTGAGACGGGCGCGCGTGAGTATAATTTGTCTTTACTAGATAAATTTTGGAGGTTGAGGGTCGATCAAGAAGGTTTATGTGTTATGGTGTTGTCGGGGAGACATGGTGATGTGAATGGGACGGTGTCAAGTGGTGGTTCTAGAGGTTTATTTTGGTGGAAAGATGTTCAATCTACTTTTAAATAGATTGTAATGGGTTGGAAAGTTAATTTAAAAATAACTTATTTGGATCAATTAGGAATGGATGAAATATTTTGTATGGAGGGGGACCTTGGTAGGATGGAAGGCTTTTGTAGGATTGGTTTGGTAGGTTGTTTGGAGTAACTTGCAATAAAGATGTGGAGGAGAATATCATTTGCTTGTGAAGAAGAGTTACTTTTTTTATTACTATTCGTTGTTGGATAACATTGTTGTGCAGAAAAATGTGTTAGACATGTGGATTCGGAAGCTTGAAAAAGATAAGTAGTATGCGGTTAAAGGAGTGTATCATTCTTTGACACATGCTTTGGTACATAGACATCCATCTTCTCTTGACATAATTTGGAATAAGAAAAGCTCCCCTAAAATTTTCTCTTTTTGGTTGGATATTCTCGTTAAACAGGCTACCGGCAAAAGATAATTTGCCTAGAGAAGGTGTTATCAGTGCAGATTCTTTAATGTGTGTTAGTAGATGTGGTAATGAAGAAAACTCAAAAGACCTACTTTTTATATTTTTTTTATTGTGCAATTTTTGGGAATTACTTGAAACTCAAGTTTAAGTTGGTCCGACATTTCGAGCGTGTTATCAAATGTTGTTCTGACTAATGCTCAACAATTTTAAGTTTTTACTTGTCTTCAAAATTATCAAAAAAAGACTCTAAATCATTTGGTTGACTTGTCTTTGGCTGATTAAAAGAAATGCAGCAATAGAATTTTAAGCAAAAAAGAGTCAAATGTGTCGAGTCTTGTGGATAAGGTGAAGCTTCATTTTTGGTGGTGGTTTAAAGCAAAAACTCCATATTTTGGTTATGATTTAAATATATAGTGCACAAATCCCTTAGAATGATTATGATACTCTTACTTTTGTTTGGTTTCATTTATGTTTTGTAACCTCGTCATTGAGTGTTTTTATGGTTGATTGGAGTTCTGTTGGTGAGCTACATGTGTGTAGCTCCTTTGGTTTTGTTTTCCTAAAATTTGTGGTGGTTTGTTAATCGATCTCAAAAATGTGTTCAAATGCGAAGTTTGGATCAAAAATTATATTTCTTGGTTTGTTTAATCGTTAAATTAAGAAGTAATTTTATTATATGTTGGATAAAAACAAATAGGGAATTGCAATTAAAGACTTATCGGATATTTTTGTCTCTCACCATAATGAACCAAGACTCGAATTATGGTTGAGAGAAGAGTCCATATTTAATGTTCAACTTTGCTATATTACAACATAACCTCCAAGAACCATGATTAAGGAGTAATCATTAATCACAAACATTGCTAAAACAGTCACAAATGTTTTCTTTTTTTAATTCAGAAAAAGGTTTGTCATGGTCCATAAATAGGTCAAGTTCAAGTCTTTTTTTCCCCAACTAGAGAATACTCTAGATTTTCCTCATGACACAACATTGACATTAGAGTAGTGGGGACCGCCGGTAGTAATAACGGTTGGTCAGAGATAATCACATTGTGTCAAGAACAACCACGCCTCAACTTAAAATCTTAAACCATTAGGTATATGTATATTCTTACTTATATGGTCCTCAACATGCAATTTTTCATCCAATGTAAAATTTCTAGCTCACTTGACACGCAACAATCTCCACTCAGGTGTGACTTTTTCAATCTTATACTTGCATCGTTGTTATTACCAACCTAACACGCTCCTTAGCTGCACTGTCAGGAATACTTTCAATTCAAGGATTCAATACTAATATCCCATTACTGCTACCCCACCAAGCCGAACAAGGGTTTAAATACTACTTGTTTGGTTGAGCTGTAGTGTCTCCCTTTCTTGTTGTGAGCATTGACCCGTTATTACTTTTGGTGTTCCCTCTACTTTGATGCCGCTGTTATGTCATGAGGAAAGTCTGGGGGGGTCATCACATTTGGTCAAGAGCAACCACACAAATGAATAAGGCATCATATCTTAACCCAAAACCTTAAGACGTTAGCTATATAGGTCATGTCATTTATATGTTGCTCAACATGCACTTTTCCGTGTTATATGGTTATGCCATACTTTCTAAAATGTCCAACTCGAATCAAAAAGTAAGTCTGAGACAAGTTACAAGTTAGATCCATGCCTTGAATTTTTTTTTCTAGATAAATGTTGAACCTTAGAAACCCTAGCTCCGCCCAGTACATTCTTACCCTTGAATAGTCAACTATATTCGTGTAACATTTGTTTACATTATTCGTACCAATATAATTAATTATTGACGTATTTTAATTATTCGTGTAACATTTGCTTACATTATTGATGTATTTTCATTAGACTATTTTTCTATTACTTTAACTTCATTTCACACAGATACATACACTACACACATGTTTATAGTATAAACTATAGATAGATGACATGCATGAAAAATCCCATGTCATCCCTTATTATGGTTCATCTAGTTGCTAGTTGAATGTGTTGGGAAATCAAGTGAGTGATTATGTCCTACATCGACTAGGAATGGAGGAAACGTTAGATATATAAGAGAGGGGACCCATATACCACCCATATACCTGATGCTTTGGGTGAAGATGTGGCGTCGAAGTCTCTTATTGGTCCTGGATGTTTAGCCATTGCCGCTCCCGGCGCTCCCCGGACTCCCCGACAGAATGCACCACTAATAGCGAGAAACTTCAAAACAACTATAGTTGAGCAACTTAAATTCTAGGTACCACGACTCATGATTAAAGAAATAGATCATATTAAGTAAAGTGAAAGGCCCATGAATAAAGTTCCAGATTTTCATGACATATATAGAGCGTTCCAGATTAAAGAAATAGATCATATTGAGAAAATCACATAATTCAGTATAATTTTATGTGTCAGTGTCGTGTCGGTGTCAGACACAACGCGTGTCTGATACCGGGACACGTCTAATCCGAAGAGTGACCATGCTTCATTGATGAAGTAAGAAAAAAAAAGATTATTCTTTGTCATGTAACTGTTGGAGAAGCAAAGTGTGTATCAGAGAGAGTGATAGACACGCAGAGGGACAGAGAAAATGTTAAGGATAAATGAAGAAAGCAATTTTGATATATGATGTTTTAAGAAGACTCTTCTAAAAAGCAGTAGTGAAGGGTCCCTAAGAGATGGTTCTGTTCTGTAAAAACTTGATGACAAATCACTAAAAGAGTACAATTATGACTCAATAAATGGTCCACAAATTCATAACAGAAGCATCTTGCTCAAAGCTCTCCATGACTCATTACTCTCACCTTTCTCAATATAGCCAAAATAGTGCAGAAGCAGCAGCAGCAGCAGCACTGTCTATAGACTGTGTAGCACCTTTTTTCTCTCTTTTTTTTTGTTTTGTTTTGTTGAATTCTGGCTTGAACTTCACAGATAAAAAGAAACGAGTAAAAAGTACCCTTGAAAGTTGAAACATTGTAACAATAGTCCCATAAAAATTATAAAAACATGCACAAATGCATCTTTTCTTAGTCAATTTGGATCATCAAGTATGTTTTATTATATGTCTTTCGTTAGTCAATTTAATCTATAAAATTATTTATAACGAAAGATGTATCAAGAATGTTATTTGATACAGTTCACAAGTAATCTTGTAAATTAGACTGTAGTATTTAAATATATGTTGTATTGTGTAAATTCTAGGTTTGATTAATAGAAAGCCCATTATTGTCAGAGCGATAGACACAATTGGTTGAAATATATGATCAAATATCATGTCTTCTTTGTATGCGTACATTTTTACTTTTGAATACATCGTTGTTTTGACAAATATTTTTTCTTGTGATTTTAGTATATTCAAGAACTATATAGTGAGAGCGCCGGCTGCGCCGCTCAAATTTAGGAATCAAACTGATAGTTTACTCTCAAAGAGACTATTCAAAACACTTTTGAACTAATAAGTGAAATTCAATGGACCACTTAACTTATAGTTAATTAAGACACTGATTTTATGAACAATTTGGAAGTAGATGAATGAGCTTGTGCTGGATTCTAATTAACATGAAATAGTGGAATAGCCGGCCCTAATTTTCTAGTGAGAGAAACTCCAACTTCTCTCTACACTTTTTTTCTCCTTCGTTCATCGAGGAGGGGTGGTTTTAAGTCATTTTTGACTTAGAATCACCCGTCTACATCTTTCTTCCCCTTTTCTTTCAATCTAAATAAGTGGTTGTGACATACATCAAGTTTTACCTTTTGTGTTTTTTGTGATTTTGTCGTCTAAGTGCGGCGTTGTGTTGTTCGTCGTCTTGTGCGGCGTTTGATTTCGCGTCTTGTCGCGGTGTTTGTTTAGTTCCTATTGAAAGATCTACATTAGTCAATTACAAATTCAACCAATGATTTGGGCGTCAACGTTGCAGATCCGGAAGTATGGGTATTTCGGTGACTTAAGTTTTATCATATTATTTGTAGGCATTTTGTCGTTGTATACTATTAACTTGGGTGTTGTGAGTTTGTTCACAGATTCATCCTTTACGTTTTTAGCGATGTTTGTATCTGATGTACTCTACCAATTTGAATGAGTGAATATCGTTTTATTTTTGTAAAAAAAAAAAAATTAACATGAAATAGTGGAATATGTCCCAATTGATAGAAAGAAAGGATCGAGCAACTAACTATTTTCATAAAGTTCATTTGGAGGGTGGGGTTTAGCATGGGAAAGGGGAGTTGTTTTCCACCATGGAAAAGTAAATTTAAACCATTGGATTAAATGAAGAACACATTTTAATCCTACTCTATCAACACTAAATTTTTCCACACTATCTTCTACCATCACTTCTCTCTCCTCCATACCCCTCACCACACCAGATACATCAGAGAACTACAATCCATCAACACTAGCATCTCACCCACCATGAAACTACAATCCATTTTCATCTTCATCGTGTTGCTCTTAAAAAAAAATACCCAAAAAATTTAAATTAAACACTCATATGAATTCTTCACGTGTAGCAATCAAGTAACAAGCTTTTTATGAAACCATTTAATAAAAGCAATCTTCACGAGTTGCAATCTAAAAAAAGTTAAAAATAAATCTTCATAGCTTCAATCAAAGGAACCTAAATCCACGGTTTATGTTTGTTTTGGGAGTAACAACTATCTCAAAATTGAATTATGTTCAATAGTGTGGAGTAACAAATTGACATCATTGTTCGTGAATCAACTTTCCATATCAACAAAATAAACCAAAATGGATTAAAATAATACATGAATTGAATCTGAAAAAATAAATATTAAAAAAAACCAAAATGGATTGATTGCTTTTATAATAATTTATATACATTTTATTTCCCTTCCTTCCATTGTATCTGCATCATGAAAATTATAGATTCAAAGATACAAATGGTGAATTTTTGTTTCGGTTTTCGTCCCTATACAATTTTTGGTTTCATTTGCAACCTCGTAAAAAAAAAAATTGCAGAAAACCCTCTCCCCTATCCAACTCACCAAATTTGCTTATGTTGAGCTGACTTAGCTTTTTATTTTAATTTTTACTTATTTTTTAATTGGCCACATCAGATTTTATTATTAAAATTTTAAAAAAATCCAAAAAATAATATAAATTCATTTATAATAATTTAAAAAGAAAAAAATTTGTAAATAATAAATATTTTTTTAAAAAAAAAAATCTGGAAATTTTTTTTCAAAAATTTAAAAAAATAAGAAGAAAACTATAAGATTTTTTTTTAAAAACTTAGAAAATATAATCAGATTTTTTTCGAAATTAAAAATATTTTAAAAAATTCTGGAATTTAATTTTTAAAATACAAAAAAACCAAATTTTCGAAAAAAGCTTTTTAAAATATTTTCTACAAGAAAAAATTCTGGATACAAATTTAGATAAAATTCAGATTTTTTTTTCGAAAATTTTATTCCAGAATTTTTATAAAATCATTTTCGAAATTGAAATATTGAAAAAAAAAATCATTATTTTTACAAAATTATGAAGATTTTGGCTAATGATTCTAACAAAAATCCATTTTGGGGCTATAATAAAAAAATTGTAAAAATTAAAAAAAATTCAGGAATTTTAATGAATTTTTTCTAAATTAGTATCCAGATTTTTAGAAATTAAATTTTTTCCTGATTTTTTTTAAAAAAAAAATCTGACCGTTTTTTTTTTAAGAACTTTAATAAAATTTTCGAATAAAAAATCTGAGTTTTTTCTAAATTGGTACCCAGATTTTTAAAAATTAATTTTTTTTCCATTTTTTTTTAAAAAAAATCTGACCTTTTCTTGATTTTTTTGTATTTTTAAATTGTAATTCCATAATTTTTTTAAATCTTTTTAATTTTGAAAAAAATCTGATTATATTTTCCGATTTTTAAAATTTTTGGAAAAAAATCTGAATATTTTTCTGTATTTTTATATTTCGGAAAAATCTTAATGATTTCTCTGAATTTTTAATTTTTTTTTAAATTTTTTTCGATTTTAAAAATTTTTGGAAAAAAATCTGAATATTTTTATGATTTTTTGGATTTTTTTTATTTTTTTAAATTCATTTTCAAATAATTTTTTTAAAAAATATGATGTGGAAATGTTTTTTTACACGTGGCCAATTAAAAAAATGTCAAACCAGCGCCACGTAAGCGAATTTGCTGAGTTGGATGGGGGAGGGGGGTATTCTGGAAAAAACAATTTTTACGAGGATGCAAATCAAACCGAAAATTTTATAGGGGCGAAAATCGGAAATGGCATATATTACAGGGATGAAAAGCACTATTAACCCAAAAATAAATTACCGGACAACACCCACCAATCGAAATAACTGTAAACAAAGGATGGTTGCTTAGCTTTCACCCACAAGAAAGAAGTAATCTTGATTTTTTCAATGAGAACACAATGATGTGAAGTTGCATTTTTAAATATATGGTTATTATGATCCTTCCATATGACCCATGCACATGCAAACCAAATACCTTTTATAAAAGAATTAGTGCAATACGGTAATCCCGCCATATTGGTAAACTGAATATGATGTTCACATAACTCACAAGGAGACACCGCATATAAGCCTAACGAGTTCCACACATGATACCATAAATTAGTGGATGTATCACACTCCAAAAATAGATGTCTAGATGTTTCCAAAACCTCACAACCAACCGCACAGAAAGAGTCCTCTGCTGAGAGTATATTCCGCATCAATAAATTTGCTCGCACCGGTAGTCTATCACGAAGAAGGCGCCACAAAAACAAAGACACCTTCGCCGGAATGTTCCTATGCCAGACATCATCAACAATGCTCCTATCCACCTGATCCCCAAAATTGGTAATAAAGCGATATGCATCCCTCACCGAATAACCGTGTGTAGGATCTAAAAGCCAACTCCACATATCATTAACATCATCCTACAAAACAATGTTATGTAATAATACTAAGCACTCCCTCACACTTTCCTCCTCCCAAGCTAACAGCCGACGTCTCCACACCCACACCCATCCCCCTTCACCCCACCCCTCTCTCACCATCTCCTCCAATAGACTTATAATCAATTTTTTAATTTTTTCGGGTGGGCCATCTGTATTTAACTATTCAGAAAATGGAGGTTGGTTGAAGAAGAATAGAAGATTATTTTCGAGATAATGTCGGACACTAAATATAAACACAATTTTTTATGGAGATTAACGTTAGCTTACTGTGTTGTGGATTATTAGCCTCTCATCTTATTCTTATCTAAGAAGAATTATATGCTTATATTGTGAGTTAACTTGACATTGTTCATGTAAAGGATGCGCAATGACTATACTTTAGTGCCAAACTTGTATCCTTTGATCTCTTTTTAAAAGTGAAAATTCGGACCCCATTCAATACTCAAAGACAAACTCTCCTAAAAAAAATACAAGATTCTATTTCCTACAAGTTTCTTCCATCTATATTCTACTGGGGTCTCTTAAGGATAATTGAGCTAAGCGGTGGACTTTTCTCTACAGCCATAAGAAGAAAATTGTTGTTTACATTAAATGATTTGCTATCACACATGAAAATGATCAAAATGCTTCAATGATGGTTAACTACCGTTCGTTCCAGAAGAGAAAATTAAGCAGTAAATGGTAGTTAACTACAGTTGGGAGTATTGAATGTCATTTCCATGTGTGTGATAGCAAATCATTTAGTCTAAAAAGCAATTTTCACATAAGAGAAGCTAACAAAAGATAAATGGGCTACTATGGATATGCATCAGGAGTTGTGCTTTTTAGGCCCCCCTCAATGTCTTTCAGGTTTCCTAATAAGGCAGTTTTTTTTGTTGATTGTAGGCCACGCTTGAATCCAGAAATTAATGCAAATTATTTTGGGAATTGTATTGTGTCAAAAAAAAAAAAAAGGAGTACAAGAGGGCCTTAGCCCAAAAGAAAGAAAACTTAACGCTTAATTAAATGAGATGTTGCAAGACCAACATAATCAGCTAAAACACATAATCTCATCTGAACAAGACATTGTTCATAAATAATCAAAGAAGAGCCACCATCACACGCCAAGTTAGCTAGAGTATCTGCACAAAAATTAGCCTCTCTAAAGATATGGCAAATGCGAACCTCCCAATTTAATTCCAACAAGCTTCTAATATTTGTTAACAAACTCAACCCCGTTGCTGGAAAGAAATGATGCATTGCTGGAAGCTATAATTAATGAGTTGAATGGTTTGGAATATTGGATGTCAAAGATGCAATCTAAAGCACCTACATTGGATGAGACTTATAAGTTGAGATTTATGTTACTTCTATCGACAAAACAAGAGCTTTTACTCTTTCGGAGAATAGGAATAATGAATTAATGATGGTTGAGTTGAGATTTCTTTGATTTTGAACAAGCAACAAATGGAGGTTTTTGCTCAACTTTTTGTTCAAGGACTTAAATCCTTGTAAGTTTGAAGGATTTACAACACTCATACATTTTACGTATCAATTATTTGCGCTAAACTCCGGCGACACTTGAATTCTTGTAATAGTATTGAGGAATAATCAAATAAATTGATTATCTATCGTATAACATAATCACATTGTTGTAGATTTGAAGCATCCAATCAAAATAAGACTATATGTGTTTCGGTTTCATGTGTTTGAATTAGTTTTGTAAGGTTAGAATTGAAATTTTTTGATTAAATATCACATGGATATCATGTGATTGTATGATTAATCTTAAATAAATTTTTATATGTATGTTATTTTATGATGAAGGTATGATAAGAGAAAGAAGAAAGATATTCACGACTTTTGTTTTAGTGTTTATTCGCTAGATCGAATTAATAAATACTAAGCTTTGTTATGCCATGATTCATCTACTTTTTCTCTCAATTTTTTATTTTTTTTACAAGAATGGTTTCTCTCAATGTTAAGCTCCTAATCCTATAATCTCTCTAGTTAAGCTCGTACTATTCGGTTTGATTAATCCGAAGGTCCTTAAACAATTTGAAAATTTTGAAAAAAGATTTATTTTAAAAAAAAACAATTTTTATATTTGTTTTTTAATTAGTCGTTTTCCATAGCGCACGCACGTACATTTTCTTTTTTTATACTTTTTTTTGGTGAGATTCTATTTTATTATACTTATTACTTTATTTTAGAGATTCTTTTTTTATTATAATTAATTAATTATTATATTGTACAAAAAAAAATTATTTAATTTCTAAAAAAATTCTATGAATACCGACCGTTACTCTTGTTTCATCTTCATTATTTTATTTTATTTTTGGTTACAAGAGTTGCTCCGGAAGGGTACGAACTCAATTTGTGTACTAATAGGTTTTGCAACAAAAATTAACCACAATTAAATGACACTAGAAATTTTGTACCTACAATATAATATAAAAAAATAAAAAATTCTTCCTAACAATGTATTTTTGAAATGATATACTGCAGCACTATGAAGCTTGAATACTTTAAACATAGAGATGTATCTATATTTGGTACTGATCTCTCACGTTACTCGCAGATACTTGTGGATACATATATATCCACAAAGTGTCAAAATTAATTTTAATTTTTTTTAAAAGATATTTTATCTTATATTTATAGGATACTTCATAGATGCACACATATACTTAAAAGATATTTTTCATACACGTATCCTAGAAAAGATGAAGAGTAAAAAAAGTGAAAAACTGAGAATTCAATGGATATGTATATAATTCAATTTAAGATGTGAAGTAGTAGAATTGTTTTTTGATGAATCAAACTTAAAAGCTATGTTTTTTGTGAATGAAGATAATGAGAAAAGGATACTCAATCAATCGACATTAGACAAAAAAAAATTGAATTATTTAAATGATGTAATGAAAATAAAATAAAATATATAAAAAAAATATACATTTTCTATTTTCATCACATGTAATTTTTTTTTTTAAGGATTTTATATGTTATGATTTTTATAGTTAAAAACTTAATAAATGCTGATGATGATTTCTAAAGTGGATGTTGCTGTCTATCTCACCAATTCTCTCACGTACACCAATTAGGTTAACATGTTGAATACTTGAATCTCATGCACGTGCTTATCTAGTTAGGAGGAGGAACGAATCTCAATTGGATTTTTTTTTTTCCGATCATGTTTGTCAAAAAAATTCTACTTCTGATCCCCTTTCACATTTAAATGCATAAATGACCCCCTTTATCATTTCTAATTTGGATATATGTTTTATCATATAAAATTTACTAACATATGTTAACCAACCGTATCATACTCACAATTTTTTTAAAAATTACATCCATATATATAAGAAAGGTTAACGATTGCTTTTGGGGTCTTTAAGACTTTTAGCTAGTAATATTTTTTTGAAAATTTAAGTAATCAATGCATTGAAAATTAATATATTTAACTTTTTTATAAAATAATTTTTTGTTTTTGAATGCTTAGGGCATTCGTTACATCCATATACTATATGAGAAGTGATATTTGAACAACTATTTTTTACAATTTTTGTGACAACTTTCTCTTTTATACTCACATTATGTTTTTACTTTCTCTCTCTATTGCTTTGGTTTTTGTGTCAATATCTCATTTTCTTTGTAAAATTTTGGTTGTCTCAAAAGTTATCATATAAATAGCTGTTCAAATAACACAACTCATATCTATATATACTATATAAAAAGAAAACAAGTTTAAAATATGAGTTTCAGTTGAATTTTTCATTACTTATTCTATCTTTCGCATAAACTATTTTATTTACTATTTTATCTTTTAATAATATTATTTTAAATTTTAATAAAAATTAAATTCTATTAAAATAGGAATTATCTCGCCACAATAAGAACAATATTATCACTATTATATATGAAGAGGATATAGATTTTGTGCTGGATTTTTTTATAATTTCAGTGGTTATACACTCATACAAATTTTTCTATATTAATGTTATATTATTGGTGATATTAAACAAGATAAGTATCTATATTACATTTGTTAAATTATTGTTGTCATTGAAAAAGATAAACATAGTTTTTTGGTTTATTACAATTTGAAAACCACAAATATTTGTACTTATAATTTAAATTAAAATCAAAATTTCGTATAAAAAACCGTTCATAATTTAAACGCGTTACCGCAATGAAAAAAGGGAAAAGATTGACAGTTGAGTGCCCGTCTTTTCAACAACTAACCCAATTGAGATTCGTTCCTCATAACTACGTAAGCACGTGAGTAAGATTCAACCTAATTGGTGCATGTAAGAGAATTGGTGAAATCATCAACCTTTTAGAATACAGAAAAGCCTGATATTTCAATTTGTTTATTTTACGAGTGGACGTGGAATCCGATGGATTTTTGATGAGGTAGTGTGATACGAAGGTGCCACAATGTGATTATCATAGTGCCAGCTTTGAGGGTATTACGTGGTATGCATTATCTTAAAAATGTAAAAGAAGAGCAGACCTGCAGGCAAATTCTAGCAAAAACCCTAAGCAAATTCCTTCCCAATTTAACTAGCAGCTCATGTGGAGGGAAAACCCTAGGGTTTAAATGGGGGGATTTACTTTTCTGCCCTTCAGGCCATGTGGAAGTGCCTTGGGAACCAAGTTGCTTGCTGTGTGAAGGAAATCTGTATTGATAAATGGGCACACGCTAACTAAGCTTTTGTAATGATTGTTGTGGGATTAAACCATACACTTGGCTGAGGAATTGCATTGGCATTTTGAAATGGACGCCTGATGTTGCCTCAATTTACTACCAAGGATTTAGGCATACACTTGGCAGAATGTTTGGTTTGCATTTGAGGTGAATTCATGATGAAGGCATGTTCTTTTCTCTATATAAGGGGAGCTCCTGCCTTCGCAAATCGCAACACATCAACCACACTTCATCTCTTGGAACAAAAGTAAGCAATGGAGAATTTTGGAAACTTCACAATGTATGCAAAGGACCGTGAAGCTGCTGGTGCTGCATGCTTGATCAAAGGTATGTTTTTAAAAGCATTTGTCTGTTGATTGTTTTGCTGTAGGCTGGTGTTAATTTGCTTTGTTGAAGTTCTTATCTATGTGTTTATCTGTGTGTTGTTTTCCATAGTGGTGTTGTTTATTCCTTAAGTTGGAACCGTGTGTTTGTTATTCTCTAA
>Ga0315913_1001033_pt1 | contig 28762 bp, 15 predicted proteins | sample MpolsnodulesMG_FD_207736 | JGI IMG/M metagenome (GOLD analysis project Ga0315913, IMG submission 207736) | Medicago polymorpha root nodule microbial communities from Los Angeles, California, United States - small nodules | ecosystem: Host-associated > Plants > Roots > Nodule | place: USA...
AATGGTCTATTCTTTTCAAAAAGCGGTATTTCTCTAATGGTAGACCGATCACACACCATTTCAAATCCTCAGTTTGGTCGGGTATTAAAGCAGTGGTTGGTACAGCTTTGGAGAATTCTCGGTGGATTGTAGGAACAGGAGAGAGGATTCATTTCTGGACGGATAATTGGCTCGGTGAGCCGTTGGTAGACTTACTTCATATTGACACGGATTTCATGGCCATCTTAAAGGAACGGTTTCTGAAGCTATTGTGAACGGTGGGTGGAATTTGCCTGCGGCATTGACTGGCTATGGAGACATAAAAGACCGCATGGAAGCCATAGTTTTACTCACAGTCATGCTCCCTGACGTGTTGGTATGGGTTCACGCTCCTAATGGTATTCTGACATCTAAGCTAGCACTCTCATTTCTCCGTACACGCACCACTTTGCTGCCCTGGGGCGATTAGATTTGGGGCCCTGCTTTTCCGCCTTCTCATTCTTGTATTTATTGGAGGTTCCACCATGGGAAGATGCCTACAGATGAAAACCTCATGAAACGTGGTTGCATTGTCGTCTCGGTTTGTAGTTTATGCATGAATGCGGTTGAAACTTCCGATCATATTTTCCTTGGGTGTCAGTTCGCAACGCAATTATGGCACTGGATTGGTACTAAGCTTAATTGTGTTATTGACCACTCCTCCGTCGACACTCTTCTTGCTTGTCGGCCGGCCAGGTGCTCTTCGCAGGTCTCAGACATTTACGTAGCAGCAATATTGCACACGCTTCATACAATCTGGTGGGCTCGAAACTCCTTGCGTTTTACAACTGTAACGCCAACGTTGCATTCAGCCAAAATTCGTATACACTCGCATATTGCCATGTCCAGGAACGTTTCGAAAGGTAAGTGTCTGCCCTCTGACTTCTCCTTTCTTGACTCTTTTGCGGTTTCTCCTCGTTGTCGAAGGGTCAAAGAAATTATTTTGGTCTTGTGGAAGACCCCGACTGCCCCGTGGTTGAAAGTAAACACAGATGGTTCGGTGATTAACGGCTTGGCAGCTTGTGGGGGGTTGTTCCATGACAGTCTAGGTACTTTCCGCGGTGCTTTTTACTGTAACGTTGGTGCTCAGTCTGTTTTCTACGCGGAAGTGCACGGTATTATCTCTGCTATTGAATTTGCTGCCCGAAACGGTTGGAGAAACATTTGGCTTGAGAGTGACTCCACCAGCGCCCTATCGATTTTCCCGAATTCGGCATTGGTTCCGGTTTCGCTACGGAACAGATGCATAATGCGCGCAATCTTGGGATTCAGACCGTTTCTTCTCACATCTTCCGTGAAGGAAATTGCTGCGCAGATAAGTTGGCAACCTTGGGTCGCTCCATATCCGGGGAGCTTTGGCTTGACAAACTTCCAGTTGCGGTGAAACTTGACTTTTTTAGGGACAGATTTGGCTTACCCAACTATAGATTCCCGTAAGGTATTTTTGGGCTGTTTTCTTTCTCTGTTTCTGTTTCTGTTTTCTGTTTCTCATTTGGTGGGTTTTGGTTTGGTCCCCCCACTCTTGTAATTATTATTTTCCCTTTTTTTAAATAAATTTTTCGAGTTAGGCGGCATAGGATGGAGGTGTCTCGGGGTGCCAACCTAGTTGGGATGTCGATGTTGCCTCCTGATGTCTGTCCTCTCTCCCTACTTATCAGAAATATATATATATATATAACTAATATATTTTTAAGAGAAAATCTAGTATTATATATCACTAGCGAAAAACAGTCACTAAATGCTAGTTTATCCCCATTTTTTATACTATTTTTTGTTGTTTTTATATTTTATTTTTACTTTTTAATTTAAATTTGAAAAAAAAAACAATTGATTGTAATTGGGAAAATTCATAACAAAAAAATGTTTAAGTAAATATATTTGGTTTTCAAATTTTTATAGTTTAGGCGTGATTTTCAATATAAATTTAAAAACGAGTTGGATTTCTACGGTAATTTTTTTTCAAAGGAAATGTTCGACCAGAAGTAGTTAACTCATTATTAACTTTGCAGTTTGTCTTTATATAATGATATAAATATGAAAATTTGAGTCATAACATTTTAATATATTGTTTTTTTGTCAATGCATCCCCTTTGGTGTGAATAAGTTGAAAATTCGGTGTTCGAACCCTCACACTTGTATAACGCAATGTCTCTACCAACTGATTTATACGCATGGAAACTATATTAAAATATATTTTATAAATTACAAAATGCATATTTTTTATAACATTTTTATATTATAATTTTCAAATATCATATACATTTAAAATGTTAAACATATATAAATATTAACCGATATATATTACATGTGTTCCCTTAGTTTAGTGGCAAAGTGCTTAACATTTCAATGAAAACATGGTGCCGCACATGAAAATACATGGGTTACTGCAGTTTAATTGAGACTTTGTGGTGCAAACATGGTGCAACACTTACACTTGAGGGGTTAAAAGCCAAAAGCTACTAGATATTATGTGGAAATTTAGTAGATTGAGGGGGTCAGGAACACATGTGCCTCCGCCGGTGGACTTAAAACATTTATGGTGGGATACCATGCATTTTTTCACAATGTAGTACATATTGAAAGGATAGATCTATTTGAAAGTCCTCCTCCATCTCTCTAAAACCAGTAGCCGCCCTAACCTCCATTTTTTCAACCCTCCATATCCAAACCTTCCTTATTCGATGTAGATATCAGTTTTGGGTGGTTTGACAAGGGTCTCTTCCTCTGCACCATCGTCACTTTTTGTTGGTTTTCGTTTGCTCTCCTCCCGGTGACCATCGTTTGTCTGCGTTTAACCCTCTGTCGTTGTCGTTTCTTTGAGCCGACGACTTTGCAAGGGACGTGTTGGGTCATTCTTTGTTGTTCGATTCAGATCCAGTTTTCCTCCGAAGGATTTCAAGCGAATCCGAAGCTAGTGGCTGGGTTCTTTCCTTTTTCTTTTGGTGTGGCTCTTGCTCGTTGTTTGATTTGAGCTCTGCTCAGATCCGGAGCTGCCTGGGTTTCTTAGTATCAGCTCAATGCTTTTTGGTGTTCTACCGTGTTGGGTGTTTGTTGACCGGAGCTTCGTCATCGAGGTTGCCGTTTGTTTTTGTCCGTGTTTGTTGTTTGTTGTTTGATACGAGACTAGGTGAATTAGACTTGACTCATTGGATGTGTGTTTCAAAACCCGAAAGGGTCTGGTTCGGTTTCTAAAATCCGAAAGGGTATGGTTCTGTTAAACCCGAAATGGTATGGTTATGTTAAAACCCGAAAGGGTCTGGTTACTAACGTATTGGACGCATCCCTCGATCTGAGTTCTTACATGTATGTTTGAAACCTGTTGTGTGTGGTGGCCTGACTACTTTGATTCTCTGATTTTTCCAAATTTGTTGAGATTTGCAGGTTTCAAGTCGTCTTGTATGCCTACACTCTGGTACTTTGTGCTCGAAAGAGCCTTTATGCTTGCTGCTTGATTCAGGGAGTTGTTGGCACTTGGATTTGTTACCGTGTTGGCGGTCGATCCATTCGCTGAAATTGAACCCTAACTGTTTTTGCATATGTTTACTTTTCATATTTTTTGTAACTTGGTTTCGCGCCCGTACGCGGGTTCGCTGGGTTGCGCTCGTGATAAGTGAATTTTTGTAAAGATAGAATAGGGTGGTTCCTATAGATCTAATTTTTATCGTTGTATTCCCTTTTCGGTTGTACCTAGGTCAGGTCTAATGTCCCCCCCCCCCCCCCCAACAAGTTCCCCCAAGTTTTTGTATCTCTTTCGTTTTATTTTATATATTTTCCTTTCAACTAAAAAAAAAAAGGATAGATCTATTTTATTTGTCATGCATAATTTTTGAAACTCAAAATCATGGTATTCTTATTATAAACAATTGTGGCCGATATGTTGCATTTTTTTTTTTTTTTTTATTCTTAGCAACATATTAAGGGTAAGTTTCAAAACCAGAAATCTTCAAATAACCAACAGATACATAAAGAAGAGTTCACATTAGACAATTGTGACTTAAACTAACAACTGCCTTTGATGGAAGTGGCGGCCAAGTGTGGATCAAGAAAACAACAAATCTAGTTGGAAAAGGGAATCAAGACACATGCTAAAATAGTTAAAATTGTAGAGAATAATTTCAGAAAACATAAAGTGAGTTGGGCTAGGGTTAAAACCGAAAATAGGCTAGGCTAGGGTTAAAATTGTAGAGAATAATTTCATAATTGTACTTATGGGCTAGGCTACAATTTTACTTATGAACCCCCCTTCTATACTCACGTTAAAACTGTAGAGATAAAGTGAGTTGGGCTAGGGTTAAAACCGAAAATAGGCTAGGCTGCAATGGGCTGGTTTTGGAGTGGGTTATGGCCTATGGGTAGGTGGTGGAAATTTTACCCAATACCCAAACACATGTACTTTCACCCCTACAAATTTTTGAAAATCCCAATTTTACCCCTTTTATTATTTAACCTTTTAAACATAAAATTTGCACCCTCATTTTCAACATCTCCTAATTTAGTATGATTCACCCCCACCTCTAGGTACGTATTTCCGTTTTGTTCTTCTCTAAAACATTTTCGAAAAAATTTCGGAACACTCATATAAACATTTCCGATAATAATACGGAATAGTTGAATGCTTGCGTTCTGAATATATATACCGGAGAACACATAAGTACCTTTTCGGTTCATGCTAGTTATACAACAATACAATATTATTTCATTGTAGAAAACAAGGAACCGGAAACGTTAATGCTAGTTTTCCGGTGCATTAAATTTTTTTCTTTTTATAAATTTCAACTTGCTTACTTATATTATTGATTCTTGATATTATTACTAGCTTATATTTTTTTTTTTTAATGTTCATTTTAGTAATAGTTTCTTGTTAAAAAATTAATGTTCATTTTAGTAATAGTTTCTTGTTAAAAAAAAAAAGAGAAAAGAATTAAACTTAAAACAATAACAGTCATTGCTACAAGTATATATTTATTTAATTATACATATATAATCAGTCTTAATTGAATTAAACGTGTATAATTTGAACCTGTAGATGGAGCTAAGTAGCAACAGCAAAGATACATCTAACAGTCATTGCTAGAAGTATATGTTACATGGAGATTTGGCTACTTTCTTGCACAAAGTCAGTGGTGTAACTACAGAAAATTGCAGTCCATGGATTGGATCACAATATTGAAAATTGCAAGAGGAGTTGAATTCTAAAAAATTACAAGTATATGTTAAATGGAGACTTGGCTACTTCTTTGTTATGATTCCCTAATTATGGTCACAAATTACAATTATATCACTTGGTCAAAACTAGCATAATGTAATTGTTCATGTGTTGTGAAAAATATGTTGAATTCTAAAAAAAAATCAGCATTCTGTATCCATGAAATTATAATATAATTGAATTCTAAAACAATTATATTAGTATAAAAACAGATAAATGAATGCTGCTGGCATAAAAGATGCATATGGGTTCAGGAATTATATTGCATATATATAAACAAATAAATGAAAGGTGCAGACAAAAAGGATGCATGAACCGGAATATTTCACCAAGCTATTCCGGGAAGCCATTTACCTTAAGGCTTCATACACGTTTTCCGGAAAACAATCGGAAAGCTTTGGTGAACACGATTCCGGTTAACGATTCACGACGCCATTTCATACATCGTCGTTTCCAGAATCGTCCTCGCATCGTCGTTTTCAATTGACAATTTCGGTAACCACTAACCTAGAAAACCTAGCAAACCCTAATCAATGATTCCGGTAACAAGGAAAGAAGGCTTACTCTTCGTTGAAAGTAGAAGCGGATCAAGGGTCTTTTTCTTCAGAAAAAGGGTGAACATGCAAAGTGTTTTTTCCAGCAAAGTGTGGGGTGAAAAGTGAAAGGGTATTGTGTTTTGTTTTATATAAAGGGTAAATTTGGTAGTTTGTGTCAAATTTTAGGGTGAAGGTATAAATGTAGGGGTGTGGGGTATAACTTCCGTAGGTGGTTAGCTTGATTGGTCGGTTTTGTGGGTTAGTATAAAAGAAGGATTGTTGTTGTTTTTAATCATTTCAACACAAAATCTTCTTTCTAAAAAAAAGATTTGCTATCTTCTCTCTCTATGTTCTAAGCAACGCCGCCCCCCTCTTCCTTTTTAAAATGGCCGGAGAACCTCTGGCACGGTGGTCGCGGCGTAACCACTGTGCCAGAACCCCAACCCTATTTTTTTTTTTAAATCTTTTTTAACAAAACCGAAGCCCTTCCTATCTTCTCCTCATTTTCGGACTCAAACTTCAAAAAAAACAAAGTCTGAAAGCCTAGATCTGAAAACTTTTCAAAGGGGGAAAAGGAAAAAAGGAAGCAAGGAAACTCTTATTCTCTACCTTTCTTTCTTCTTTTCGGTTTTGTTTGTTGTTCTTATATAGAATGATTTTCGAAAAATGTTTGTGTTTGGTGGTGTTTAATGAAAAATAAAAAGAAATGACTAAAGGAAAACAACAGAATATTAAAATAAACAAAAAATAAATTTCAAAAATAAATAAATAATAATAAAAAGTAAAATAAATTAATAACAATAAATAAAAAACTGAATAAAAAATAAAATAAATAATAATAATAATGAAAAAACTAAAAATTGTCGCCTTCGGAACAAAAAATGAGGTATTTTAAAATACCTCTCTGCCGAAATTTCGTCTGAAGCGACGAAAATTCCCAGCTTAAAAGACGAGTAAAAACTGAGAAAATTAGGTCAAAAATGGGGTATGACAACCATGAACATTTCAAAGGAAAAAAACTCAAAATTTTAAGATTTCCAGTCAAAATCAGCATTGAATCTGCAAAAATAATATAAGGATATGCTTAGATCTTCAATCGATTGAATGAAAATTGTATTGAAATGAAAATCAGCATTATCAATCAATTATGATACTAACATCAAGATGTTGCTCAAACTGAATGAAAGTTCCTCTTGCATAACATGTGCTTGTTCCAATTGAAGCTTGATTTGACCCTTCTAGGGCCTAATTAATATGATTTGGCAGCAACAAAATACCTTTCAAAGCATCGCCTACTCATAACAGTCTCATTCTCCATCATCTTCAACATATGAACTCAAACCTAATCATATAACCAACAATAAAATAAGAAAAAAAATTTAACAAGATTCATAAATCAAAAAGGATAAACAAAAAAGATGAAAGAGATTATGGGGGGTGATTGGAAAGAGGAGGAAGAATAAGATAATATAAAGGGAGAGGAGAAGTTGAGAGAGAGATAGATAAGAGAGAAAGCCACCGAATTTACACACTCTATCTATTTATAATGCATCTAGCATGTGCATACAATACGGTTAATACAACTGCATCTATTAAATACAATGCACACATTTCAATAAACTACTTCTATATTTGATTCATTAACTTGTGTCTTAAGGGCACAAGTTAACATTGGTAAAACTACACAGCTACCCATTAATTAATACAACCTTGGAATTGCACAGATATCATGCTGTGTTGTTTAATGGATCAGTTAACTATTATTAAGGTCCCGGAAAACAACATTTTGATTTAATGCAATGCATGGAAGGCAGTTTAGTCATGATATATCTAGGTCATTGAAAAGGCGCATTGAAATACATTAAGCATTGATAGTGAATGCCTACAATAATTAGTTGTGTTGGAAACAAAGATATTGGTGGGAGTGAAAATTTGTTATTCAAATTTGTGTTGTAATGTGTGCATAGTAGTTGAGAACTTAATTAAGAAGACCTAATAACAACTAATGTGTTTTGGGGCCTAAGGAATTAGGGTTAGGGATGGTAATTAGGGTAAAAATGTTATTAAATTAAAATAGATAGATAATTAGATATAAGTATGATATGATGTGACCCTTTTACTACGCTTGTAACTAGTTGGATTGAAGGAAGATTTCTCATTGATCTTAGCTTTGTGAGCAATGCCTTTAATCTTATTTTCACCTTTTAAGCTTTCAACAAGTGGACTAAATTCAAGTTCATGTTCCTGCAGCTGGAGGGGCGTAAAAATCCCTTGAACTCATCACTTAAATGGGTACCATTTAACCAATCATTGACTAAATGACTGTTACTTTAATCCAACATATAAATATAGGAGATTCAAAAAATCTTATCCGCTGCTAACATTATGCTATCAAAACCACGTTACTAGCTTTTTATTACTTTGTGCAATCAGACTCAACTGCAAAAAAACTCCCCTCGTTTCCTTTTTTTTTGTTAATAAGTAACTCTAGTTGCCTAGTTGGAACGAGAATCCATGTGGATACGATATTCACTTATCACTTTATTAATTGATAACAATTCGGTACACTTTTTGAAATTGGTCATCTCTCATAAGCAAAGGCGCATGGGCTAATAGTTCCAATGCGACTTTTTCAGTTTTGGTAACTTTTTCGAGCATTCTTCCGTCTTGAAATGCCTTGCTACTTGGGATGAATTTTCCCCAACTTTTATTGTCTTCAAAAACCTTCTAAGAACCATTGATCTTCATTATTCATATCATCGATTCTTCACGTGATGTATTGTTTTGCCAATTAACATGATTTCTCACTAAAAAGAATCAAAACACCTTCATAATTGCATTATTTAAGATAAAAGTGAATTACAACAACTTGAATCAAAACCATACAAAATGTTCCTTAAACCATGGATAAATCCTCCAAATAACCTCTTATTAGCATTCAAATGCAAATATATATATGTATATATATAGCTAAAAGCATAGCCTAAAATATTATATGATTCTCCATTATCAACGACTCTTAATACATTACAAAGTGAAGAAATTTTGTTCCAAGTCCCAAGCCAAGCTTCAAGGAAGAAAAAACTCAAAAAGACAAAGACAAAGGCAAATACACTACTAAAAAAAAGCCATTTTCGGATGGAATTTTGGACGCATTAGAGACGAAATTCGAACACATTTCCCACGTAGTTTGGATGAAAATATGATTTCATACGAATTTCAGACAGATACGGTGGTGTCAGATAAAGCCACGTCGCAAATTAAAATTTCATCCCAAATTTCCTCCCAAATATATTTCGGACAGATTTCACACGGATTTTGAAATCTAAGTTGTTGTATATTGGACTGAATGACGGACGAATTATGGATGGAATTAAGTTCAAATTTCCTACGATAAATTCAACAACATAACAGAAGAACAACTAACACGAATGTCACGAAACAACAATACATCAGGAAAAAAATATCACCATGTTGTCCCAATTCAACAATCGCAACATACTTTCAGTACCCAACCAGCTTGACAACAAATATCATTAGTATTATATATATATATATATATATATATATATATGTGTGTGTATATATATAATTAACATTAGTTCCATTGACAGCAAATAATAGTTGATCTTTAATAATTAAAGATTCAACACTAGAACTTAAAAATAGTTAACTTTGGCATGTGGAGCTAAAGTCTTTAGTGCAAAGTTCATTTAGGATTAGTAGTAAAAGTTTGTGGTTGAATAAAGAAAGTAATCATTACTTAAAAGTGAAGGTTTAAAAATAGTAATAAGGGCAATTCAGTAAAAATATTATTCTCTTTCTTTCATCTCTACACTTTTCTTAATCTATGTGAAATAGTCAAGTAGGTCAAGTATTACGGGATGGAGGAAGTATATATATATAATTAACATTAACTCCATTGACACCAATTGTTATTTGTTGTCAGCTCGAGGATAAACTAGGTTCAAATGCAATTTAGAAACACCCAAAATTTACCATTCTATGTATTCATGGAAAAAATCCAATAACAAATTAATTTGAAAATCATCAATAATCATCAGCATATAACAAAAATTCAAAACAAAAAGATAAAATTAAAAAGAAAAAACCCAATAACGAAAAGAAAAACCTAAGAACACTACAAATCAACCCCTTTATCATGCCAACGGTAGTTCAATATCATATATAAAAAAACATAAATCACTGTATCACTGATACTCAAAAACCTAATACGTAAAGGAAAAGAAGGGCGTTGAAAATGATTATGGAATGAGATAGTGAAACTCATACAAAAGAAGGGGATTAAAAAGGAAAATTGTTTTTTCCACATAAGAAGTTGTTTAAAAACACATGGAAATGACCAAAAACCCCAACGGTACTTACCTACAGCTCGTTTCGAAAAAGAAAAGCGGGTTGTAGGTAAGTACTGTTGGGGTTTTTGGTCGTTTCCTTGTGTTTTTAAGCAACTTCTTTTGTCGGAAAAACAATGTTCATTAGAAAGAGTGGTAAAGAGGATGATATTTTTTTGGTACAGATTTGTTGATTAGTAATAGAGAGTGTAATACCCATACATGAGAATCTGAAGTGAAGATTTTAGAAGGAGATTGAAGAGAAGAGAGTTGAAATTGATTTTGGAAGGAGAGTGAATGATAACAGAGTGTTATTTGAGGAAATTTTTAAAGTATTGGACAATAATTTTTTGTCGTGTACGATGTTTAATAGACAAAAAATTATTTTCTTTTGATGAAGTTGGTGGACAAAAAGTTATTTTGATATTTTGGACAACTTGTACAGTAGACAAAAAGTTGTGTTGTAGTTTAGTGAGAGACAATAATTTCAGTTTTTATCCGGTCTCTAGCCCCCTGATTTACCGAATCTCAAGAAAAAATTTATAATCAAATATAGTTGTCGCGTCAATTTTCGGAGATCAAGGCTATTTGATTAGCTTTTGACTCACTAAATTATTTCACGACTGAACTTTTATTTTTTAAAGAAAATGGAAAAAAGTTCAAATACCATGTTTTAAAGATTAGGGTTCGGGGGTTAGTTGCATAAAGAGAAGGTATTAGCACGAGAACCTCTTGATTTTATTCAACTTTTTGTGCTTAAACTTGCTTGCTTTAAAAAGAAATTAGAATGATGATTAAATAAAAGAAAAAAAAAGGTGGTTTTTTATTTACACTTTTTATTGATTTGGGAGGACAAGATCCTTTGCCTACGTACCCGTGAGGAATCAAAACTTCGTAATTCGGAGTAGAAATTACCGTTTGATTTGTTTGGTGTTTTTTATTGGTTTTGAAAACGGTTTAAAATAAAGAGCCAAGTGGCAAATATGAATTGGTTTATATTTTTTAATTTGAAAGAAAATAGACTCAAAATATGATTAAATGGATTGAAATTTGATTAAGAAAGAAATAAAAAAGGGAATAACTTGATTTGAGAAATCAAGGTTTATTATGAAAATATTTTTTTGTGAAGGTTTGGTTATTTGCATGTTTTTGTTGTTTTTGAATATTAATTAAAACATAAAAATAAAACTAACGTGACAAGAAAATAAAAGCGCGAGGAATTTCCGTAGTGACGTTGGATCACCACGAAAACCCTTTTCTAGCCTAATATTTTTTAAATTTTTGAAATATATAAAAGCGGAAAAATAAATAAAATAAAGACATATGCATGATTCCTTCTCATTTATAATTACATTGGACATAAGTACATTCTAATTGCGAATAAATAAATGACAAAAATTAAAATGCTAACTAGAAACAAAATGAAATTCAAAAATGCTAAAAAGAAATAAAATGCAACAAAATAAAAGAAAGGGACAACCAAAGGGACAAAATTTCGAAGAGACTTTTTCGAAGGGACAGAAAAAAGAGAGAAAAGAAAAGAATAGCTCGTCAACACAAGCTAAATGAGGGATATGGATTTGGTGCTGTAAAGTATAACACAGTTTTCATTTCAGCCATTGGATGGTTTGATAAATTACAATAGTGCCATGCGAATAAAGATCCAATGGTCATAAATCAAAACAGTGTGAAATTGTGTGGTTTATTACAGCAGCAGATCCTGGTCCCTAAATGAGGGAGAAGAGAGAAAAAAATTTTGACAACTCAAGAGAACTTTTGGTGTGTTTTGAAGTGTGGAATGAGAGCTCTATTTATAGGTGAAGAGGTTGATGAGAATGGAAAAGTGGTTTAATGGTTTTTTTTATGGTGAATTGAATGGTGTTTAATGGTGAAATTTAAAAGAGAAATGTGAAAGTTGACACTTGACTTGAAAAATTTTGGACCTCGGACATTTTATTTTTGGACCTATTCTAAGTAATAAATAAAAAGAAAATAACCTAAAAAAACAAAATGTAATAAAAATAAAAATAAAATAAAATAAAAATAAAAACTACTAAAAATAAATGTAAAATAAATAAAAAAAGACTAATAATAAAATAAAAAAGCGGGTCCGAAAACAAACCAAAAATGAGGTATTTTAAATTACCTCTCTGCCGAATTTTTCTTTCTCTGAAAAGTCGAAGACTATTCAGGGTCAAAAGGTGTATGAATCTATTCAGGGTCAAAAGATTTATGAATGTAGCATCTTAGATTAAAAATTTGGGTATGACAATAGCACAATTGTAGTTGCTTGTCTAGTCCTTTAATTTTTAGCGAATCAAAAGCAGCTTCAATTTAGCTGCAAAAGTTTACCACATTCGTATTTTTTTTCTTTTCGAAAACATAAAAATATTCATATCTTCCATTTTCCAAGAAAAAAAAGTTCAACGACTTCCGTAAAAAAATGTGTTTCTATTTAAGGAAGTTTAATATTTTCTTTTGTACATATGGAAGTTTTAATTTATTTAGTATAGTAACAAGTGTTTTTCTATCCTATGCAAAGCACCGATAAATGCACAATTTTTATCAACATAAATTGTCTCATTAATTATTATATTCTTGAAAAATGGATTATCTTACTCTCTTATTGATCATTCTACTTTTTTAATAGTAGAATCTTTTCTTTAGTTTTTTTGTTGACAAGAAATTTTTTCTTTAGTTAATTTGTTACGTTTTACTAATTACTGTATTTTTTCCGTCAGTTAGCGAAAATAAAAAACTTGGTTTCATATTTCGTAAGCAATTATTTTTTGACAAAAAAATTTGTTACAATTTTAAGGGTGTTTAAATACTTTTTCCATACCCATCAAGAAACACCTATAAATTATTTTGGCCCAGTAATTAAATTTAATTGTATAATTTGTTTTTAATTAATTTTAGTCTATCCAACCAAAATGACACCACATATGACGGAGAAAAAAAATGTAACTACAGTAAGTAAAACATAAGGAATTAAAGATTTTTTATTAAAATAAATAAATAGAATGATTAATAGGAAAGAAAACAATTTAAAAAAAAAAAGAAATAGAATGATTAATAAGAGTGAGAAGAAAAAACCATTTATCAAGAAAAGAATAATAATAATTTGTAAAAAAAAAAAAAAGAATAATAAATAGGACAACTTATGTTGACAAAAATGGTGTATTTATTGGAGCTAAACCTATGCAATTGCATAGGATAGAAAAACCCTAATAACAAATATGGATATATGCAAACACCGATACTATTAAATATGCATATGTATTTGTCCCGTTCCCATGGCCGATTTTATCTTAGAGTACAAATGTTTTTGTCATCCCTACTAAGTGGGATGATGTTAAGGTGAAAGGTATAAGACAACAAATAAGAATAAAATAATATATTTTAATAATATCAATATGTCCTTCAATCTCGTATCTCCTAAATTGTACTAAAAGAAAAATGAAGAGTATCTTGATTAAAAAAATGAGAGTAAGTATTGTATCCAGAAAAAATGGAAGTAATGGAATGTGATGGAATAGATGTTTCCATTCTTTTCAATCATCTTTTTAAAATTCTCAACAATGAAACACTAAACTATTTCATTATGTTTGGTCATCTCCTATCGGCTTAAAATGAATTTATATTTTGTCAATGTATAATTATAATTATTTAACACATACATCAATGATGTGTAGTCACACTAATTAGTAAATATGAAAATAAATAGGTTGTCATATTCATTATTTGACGTATCAACACATAATTAGATGCATGTGAAAATTAATTGTATACTTAGGAAACATACTTCCAAAAAAAAATACTTACGGAAAATATTAATTAAACTTTACCTCAAAATAAAAACATATTAATTAAACTCATTCTATCAAAATATAGCCTAATAAAGTGTGATGATATATACATGGTTAAGTTTCATTTCATCATTTTCATGTAAATCCAGACAATCCAACTTTTTTTTTTTTTTTGAGGGAGTCCAACTTTAACTTATTCCATCTCATTCGATCGATCCAAAAATATCCTAAATTTGATATCCTATTTTTACAATTTCAAATAGAACAATGGTTATCTGTCAAAAAAGAAAAATAGAACAATGGTTATGAATATCAAAATAAATTATCCACACATTTCCATTACCCATCATTCACATATCTCTTTCTTTTAAAAAAAATGACTTATCCAATGCTAAAACCCCAAACAACACCTTACCACAATCCACAACATCTCATCCCACAAATCAAAACCTGCAAAACCATACAACAATTGAAAACAATTCACGCAATTTTCATCAAAACAAACAAAGCAAATGACCCAACAGTATCAACAGAGCTTCTCAAACTCTCAGCAACCTCAGAATTTCGTGACCCAATTTATGCACTCAAGCTGTTCCACAAAATGCCTCAACCAAATTGTTTTGCCTGAAACACTGCCATAAGGGCATTCTCTGATAGTAGTAGTAGTGATGAACCGCCTTCTCAATACTCCTACAATTAGCATACATATCAACCATCCTTGTAGAATTTCATACTTGAATTTAAGTCACAATTGAGGTGTGAGCTGAAGATTCAACCATCTATATCAACCTCAATTGATTATTTTTATTAATTATCAAAGTATTAGTCATTGTCACAAGTGCCTAACAAGTATAATAATTGAAAAATGATGCACATAGTATTTATTTGAGAAAAAGAAATAGAAAGCAAATTTGAATGTTGCATTAAAAAGGTAAAATTACATTCTGTATGACATTTTCTTTCATTTAATAAAGTGATTCTTTAATTCAAATGGAGGGAGTAGTAACTACATTTTCACTTGTGAAAACAGCTCTAAAAGCGAGAGCCGAATTCATAAAAGCATCAAGAATTTTAGTAAAAATTTAAAATTGAATGACAAAACACTAAATAGTTTAGATTACATATGGAATCCGCTTGGGTTGATCTCGTGTTGATTTGGGACCTATGAGCGTGCTCCTTCTTAAATTTTCAAGTTTTCATATTCGATTTTCCCGAAATCAATTTAAATGGGTTAGTTTACCTTCTTAAAAATGAAAAGTTTAGATTACATATGATCCTAATTCTTGATTTGAATGTTGTTTATAGAAATATTCAATTGACGATTTTAGTCTCAAAAGTCCATGGATCTATTGCCTTAATCAACATGTAAATTAGAAGATGAAAAAACATTTTGGTTAAGACCATGTTGTTGTAGTTCTTAAATATATCGAACTAAATTGTAAACACATTCTTAATGTCTTTTTGTTATAGCTCTGACTGTGCAAGGCATTGCAAACAAATTCTTAATGTCTTTTTGTTAATAATGTTTTGAACTAAATTGATTTTTCTAAATAAATTTAAGAACTAAAATGATTATTAATAAAAGAGATCTAGGAGTTCATACGAATAATGGCTAGCGGGATTCCGCATTCAATCGGAGTTGTCTTAGTTGGTTTCTGAAGGGAAGGCTCAAGACTTTTGTCGATGTGTTTACAATTTAGAGAGGTTATAGTTACGCGCTCACTCATTAACTAAAATGTTTGTTTATCAAGAATAAATTGTGCAAATGACGAAGATATGACACATGCCACATCAAGATTTGGATTTAAATTTCATCATCGAAGAATTCCATTGACACTTGACAGTTAATATTCAACTACTTGTAAGTTTTTTTTGAAAGATTTCAACTACTTGTAAGTTGTAAGAAAGAAAAATAATATCCAACTATAACATAAAATTTGTTGTTCACAAAACATAGTTCAACCAGTATTCGAGTAAAAATGCTGAAATTATTAGATCGAACGTCTTGATCGAAACTCTTCCACAACCATACTTGTTAAAAGTTTATGCTATTTTGCTTTTCTTCTTTTTGAGTTGGTCATACTCATACATATCCATTTCTTTCTATATTGCTACATCACAGTTCAATTTTCCAATAACTAACACTCTGTAAAGTCCAATTAACTTTACCTATAGTAATGAAACTTTAAAAACGTAACATTTTCCTAAAATAATTAAAAAAAAACAAAAAAACAATTAAGAGACTTCACAAATTCACACTAAAGTAGAAGCATCTGGAAGACCCTGCATCAGATCATGATCTCTCACCGGAGCCGCCGCCGCCGACGATATATTCTGCCGTTTACCGGCGACCGTAGCACGGCAAATCGGACAGCTAGATCGATTTCCAAGCCACAAATCAATACAATCAGCATGAAAATAATGCTTACAACAACTCAGCTCCCGGAGTTTCTCACCGTCGGCGAACACCGACAAACAAACAGGACAATCACCACCGGTTTCCTTCACATGAGCATCCTTCCTGTATTTAAGATCGGAGATAGAAGCACCACCACCGTTGGTAAGGTCATCAGAACTGAGTGAAAGTTCGCCGGAGTTTTGCTCCGGTCGCCGGCGGCAAAATGAAAAACCAAAAGCGAAGATGAAGGTGTAGATTAAAGCAGGTATGGTGACAATAGCAATAAGAGCTAGTAGAAATTCGAGAGGAGAGAGATCCACGGAGCGGGAAGAGTCCGGAAAAGGCGGCGGTGGTGTTGTTAGGATGGCGATTTGTGCGGCAGTTAGTGGTGGCGCTGAGAACGGTAAGGGTGGTGGGTGGGTGGTAGGAGTTGCGTGTTCCATAATGATGAGATAGATTATAAGAGAAGTTACACAACTAAAGTGTGAGTATTATTATGTGTCATGTGGTTATATTTTAGGTTTGGTTGAAAAAGTGGTTGGTTATGTTTGTTAATGACACAATTGAAAGGGATAGTTATGTTTTGATGTTACTTGTTTGAGCTTTATTAGAATTTTTAAGTTTTAATAATTGATAGGGGGTGGGAATGAGAACTAATATAATGTGGATTAGATGTTAAGTAAGAATATAAGAACACGATTTTTTGTGAGGTTAACTTAGTTGATAGAGACAATGCATTGTAATGTGTATGGATTGAGTTCGAATTTTAGACACTCTATTTAATCATTTTAAGAGGTGGATTTTTGGTCACTAAACTGCTTGACAAATAAAAAATATAAAAATGCATATTATTTCTTCATGCATAAAAAGAAAAGCTTTAACCAATGTGGTGATGCATAGTTGGTAAATAATTGACTTTTGGTTAAGAGTTTGATCTCTCATAAGTGCAGTAATCGTGTAACATAGTTACAGCTCTCAACCATTCAATTGATGTTGAAATTGATGTGCAATCTAAATCATTTGATCTCAAATTAACGAGTGAGATTAATTACATGGTAAATTTGTGTGAAACTCTATGGTAATAGATCAGGGTGCATTGAAGAACACTTGATGAGAGATGTCTTCCCTTTAAACGAGTTTTTGTATATGAAAAGATTAATCTCTAACTTCCGACTCAATGATACCTTGCGGGGCTAAATAATAATAATTTAGGCATTCCATGGTTGTTTTCATAACTTCCATTTTTCAACGTGTGGTTGTTAAATTGTCTTGTGTCTTGAAGTGTTGTACTTGACTTGAACTAAGTGGATGAAGCTTCTGATATATGGCTGCTTGTTCTACAAGTAGTAATAACAAGATTGTTACCTTTCGGTTTATTAATTAAACACGAGACTTTGTCTTGGAGTCTTTCTGAAATGTCTGTTTGATATTGGATTACTTGAAATCGAAGAACATGAATATAGTTCAAGTATAAGCATTTAGGAGTTTAGCTATTTTGTTCTTGTTTGTGGTCTTGATGAAATGAACGGGCACATGCCCTTGTTTGGATGATTTTAAATAGTTTTATTGTTACTACCAACTATTTATAAAAAACATAAACTAACAAGAATGCGACAATTTCATTATGTTAATATAATTCATTTTAGTTTCTTCAAAAAAAAAAACAAGAATGCGACAATGTTATGGAAACAAGGTTGGAAGTTTATGACCAACCTGGATACAATATTAAAAAGAATTTCCAAATTAAAAAATTTCCCACATGAGGATTTTTTAGAAGCGGTCTTGGGACCAATCCACGTTATGTTTAGCATAGTACCTGGTGGACCCAAATGATGCTGCAGGAGATCGAGAGAATATTGGTTAAGAAATGTGGAGGCTCTTGCTATTGCAACATCAAGGACATGCAACATTCAGGGCATGGTGGTTCATCAACTTACATACCAGAATAATGGAAAGTGAAATGAATAATTGGTGGGGGAATTTTTTATGACAGAGATTCAGAGGATATTTTAAGAATTCCGCTACTATATGTCTCTAAAAGGGTCCAAATAAGCATGGAAATTATACAGTGAAGAGTGCTTATACGGTGTGTATGGAGAGACTATTCAATCGGGATGAGCTCAAAGTTATGTGAGATTAGTCTCTTTTTTTGGTCGCTTCGAGTACCACCTTGAGGTACTTTCATGATGTGTTTAATGAGATAAGGAACAATCACAAGAAAAGACAAATAATATCATCCAAAACAACGAAATTTATTGATTTTCTTGATTAGTGTACAAAAACCTCAGGACCCCTAGAAAAGCTACAGATGGAGAAACTTGATTACTTCATCCACACAAAAGTGAATTATGATGTATTGATGTTCGACTTTATACTTTTGCATGAATCCTTCATTATTTTTTTTTCCTTTCTATTATACTTGTTTCAATTTTCACAACTTCAATTCAAAATAGAACGACTTCAAATGATTTCCAGAGATCAAGCATAATTGTGACAGACGATTGCTAATGTTTCTAACCATTTAAACTTCCATAAATTCTCAGAAGTCTCCCCTTTCAAATACTGCCGCAGCTCCCATACCAGAACCTGAAATGTATAACAGTACAAACTCTTACATTCAGGTACTAATGATCGGTTTATTTTTCTCCTTAGGCATACACAGTCTGCTACAGCAAAAGAAATAGAATAAGGTAAAAAGATGAAATTACCTATACACATCGAGATTACACCAAAGCGACAATCCTTTCCACGGCGCTTCATCTCATTCAACAATGTTGCAACGCAGCGTGCACCTGAAAATAAAAGACAGTAGGAGCCATTCTTATTATTTTAGTGTACTCTTTGGTTTAATAAGAAGAAATTGAGGGAGAAAAAAAGAAAATATTCAGACTCTAAGAGCCTGTTTACTTTCTAAAACTCTTTTCAATTTTTACTTCATTAGTGGTTCGAATGGCATTTGGTTATGACACTGAACACTAAATTTAACTGGAGATAATGAAATTTCGAAACATGCATAGTGTCTTCTGCAATATTCTTTTTATCAGTGGAAATGAAACCATGAAATACGTGAAGTAAACAGGTCTTAAATATCTCAACTTTACCTGTGGCGCCTAAAGGATGTCCAAAAGCCATGGCACCACCATTGACATTGACCTTTGTTGGATCAAGCCCCAATTTCTTGCAGGAATAAACAAACTGTGATGCAAATGCCTACACAAGACCACAAAATTGATAAATGCTTAGAAAATGTGCAATAGAAAGTTGTTGATTGTTATCATGAAAACTGCTAAAACTTTACCTCATTTATTTCATACAAGTCAATGTTACTAAGTTCAAGACCAGCAGATTTCACTGCAGCTGGAATAGCAAAAGCTGGACCAACACCCATGACAGCAGGATCTACACCAACAGCAGCAAAACTCCTACAACATTGAATTTACTGTTTTTAAATTTGAAGGAATAAAAAAAAATTAAAGAATCAAGTTGTACTATCCGAGCTTTTCCTATCTAATTAGGAACAATTTTTGAAGCACAAGAGAGTCTAATATTAAAACTAACAAAATTTCAAGCTTCGAATGTCCTTTATCATAGCAACATAAAGTACTTAATAAGTATTACCCGTATATAATTAATAATATTATATTTCTGAATTTAATTAGCTTGTCCTACAGGATGCCAAATTTGTGTAATATTTACAATAGGTAAAGAACAGTAACCCTACATCTAGATGCCTGTTTTATAAGTTTTATATTTATCTATAAATGTACTTCCCAGGTACCTAATTCCATAGTCCTTTTATTTTCTCTGATTTCCAATTAGATGTGCATAATCTAGCTAAGAATTCAAAATGCTGCTTCTATAGTTTAAACTAGGTACACATATATCCAATTTAATGCGAATGAATGTGGTGTCCGCGAATGAAAGTGGTGTCCTGGGCACATTGCAGGAAATAAGCAGGAGTTTGTCTAGATTAATATCTAATGTGACTTACATACAGTAATTTGATTATTTATCATTATGACAAAATCTTCAATTTGGTCCCCAAGTGTTTATGATGGTCTGACTATAGTCTATGCCCCTAAATGGACTAAAATTACAAAAACCTTCCTGGTTGTGTCTTTTGTTAGTAATTCATTTCATGGAGTACGCCTACTAACATAAGACACATTCGATGACTAAAAAGAAACGTTCATGGATGTATTTTGTAATTTTTATACATTCAAGAACTATAGATTAGTAACAGTGCTTGACTCATTCAAGAACCAAAGTAACTGTTTACTCATATCATTATTGTATACCTGAAGATTCCAAGAATAGGAAGCCCCTTTTGCACAGCCACGCTTCTCTTCATGAGAAGCACTGCTGCTGCACCATCACTAACTTGACTAGCATTCCCTGCAGTTAAATATAGTTAGAGGGGACATACTCACAAGGTATAAGGAACACAGGCTACATATGGGAACCAAGTTAAACCGAGCACAAGGAACTTGGATCCCAAAATTTAGCAAAAGAAGAACCTTCTTGATTACCTGCAGTTGTGGTTCCATCCTTTTTGAATGCAGGCTTCAGCTTTGCAAGATCCACCAAATTTGCGTTTGGTCGGATACCATCATCAACAGAAACAATAATTTGTTTCACCTCTCCAGTTTTAGGATCCACAAACTTTATAAACAAAATCATCATTAGAATAACACTACAAATTTTAAAAGGGAATTCATCTTGGCAGTTGATCCCACCTTTGTAGAAACTGGAATGATTTCGTCTTTGAATTTACCAGATGCTGTTGCAGCTGCGGCGCGCCTGTGAGATTCGACCTAATTTCACATTAAAAGAATTAATTCACCTTTACAAACTTTTCATAGATTTTTATAGAACATTGAATGCACAGTTCATGCTTACAGCAGCCTGGTCTTGCTCCTGCCTTGTCACACCATAACGCTGTGCAACATTCTCAGAAGTTATTCCCATAGGAAGAAGACAGTCTCGGGCTTGTGCAAAGGTTTCAACCTATTAAAATAATGAAAAGGTTAAGATAATTAAAAAAAGTTTCAATGGAAAATATGTGGAATTGATAGCAACTAGATATATATGTGTTCATTGATAGAAAACTTTATTACAATCTAGGTGTGTGAGGGACCTAGTTCTCTCCCACTCTAAATTCCTCTTCAAAACCAAAGATAACACTCACTAATCCACCTTATCTCTTATTCATACGCTGTGTTTCGTTAAATAGATAAGTTAATAGCTCATCATATAAGTTCTTATGCACAAGCTATTATTAAAATCAATGAGAAAATGTAGTTAAATTATTTTCATATAAGTAGAAAGTTGTTTTTAAAAGCTATTGTGAAGAACTTTTGAAATGAGGTAAAAGCTTATGAAAATTTCATATGCTGTTTTCATAAAAACTCCCAATAACGATTAATCCAAACACAACCATAGTCTATTCAATTCACATTGACTAGATAACTAACTAACTGAAGAATTTAGTTATCAGGAATTTGAAAAATGCAACTTCAATGTACCTTTGGGTTGGTTTTGCGAACGCCTGAAATATTATCTAGTGTCATACACTCCAATCCAGCCCCAATTCCTTCATCAAATAAAGAAGATTAGACCAAAATATTACAAGGCCATGACATGTAAATAGAGTCTAGAATCATTCTTAGTTTCTTACCAATGTCATAGAACCCAGCTTTTATGTAAGCAGCAACATCAGCAACTGCTTGAAGTCCAGATGAACATTGTCTATTAACAGTTCGAAGCGGCACAGTCTCTGCTTGAAAATTGGAGATCACTCACATATTGACAATTAAGCGGCACATACTAACTTAAAGCATTAAATCAAATAAATAACTTAGTTCTACATCTAGTGAAATCGCTCAACAATGTTATATATATCATGTGTGTGTTTTTGGATGAATTAAAGCGATAGCAGCTGAATCTCAGTAGATCGAGTAATTATGCCGAAAAAATATCATGTGCTTGTTTTCTTTGATGAATGAAGACCGTAAAACTAACCTGGGAAACCAGCATAAAATGCAGCCATTCTGCACTCAATTGCTCTTTCTGATCCTGGTCCTAAAACTGTGCCTACAACTATGTCGCCTACTTCACTTGGTTCCACATTTGTTTTCTCTATCACAGCCTACAGAGAGCTCATCAATAAGAAACCATAGGAAAAAACAAACTAATTAAGCATAAGATAATTTTGAGTCAAACCATTTTTTATAGTTGATAAGTTCAATCATAATCTAAAGGAACTGTAGATATTTTATTTTGAACCATACCTTAGCAGCTTCTCAACTGTATACCAAACATACAATCGTTTTCCTCAAATGACACATTAACCACTAAAGTGAACCCTACGTTGTGAGGAGATATCTCACACACTAAACACGATGTGTCTCAATATTCAAAAGTGAATTGCCATGCTATAACGTAGGAGTAATTAACATCTTTTGTTAGACCCAGCTACAATTGATAAATCCTGTTATAAATGTTCACTGATCCACTTTCCTTTCATAGTAGTTGGCTGTGGCACTGTCCTTTCCAATCTTTTTGTATTAACCAATTGTTAGAACAGCAAATCCGGTTCAAACGTTAACAGATAAATAAACAGACACAAGAATACAAACGATTGATCACGTAGTTCAGTCAACTGTGCCTATGTCTTAACAACAGAGTGGCAGTTATAGTTTTCGATTATGCAATTCTAGTGTTACAAAATATAATGCCATGTTTAAATACTCTAGTCTGCTACACTATACTCAACACCAGTTGAATAATAGTAATCAAAGTCGTTACCTTGAGAACTGAGGCAAGTAGATCATCTGGAAGGGTATCCTTGAATCCCCCGCGCTTTGCTTTGCAAATAGCTGTACGATATGCACTGGTCATCGTTGCAGTAAAATTAAAGTCAGAAATTTAATACTATCCTTAAAACAAATTAAAGTCAGAAATTTAATACTATCCTTAAAAATGTGAAAACATTAGTAAACAAAAACAATAGGTTTGGGTAACCAAAAAAATATACAATAGGTTTGGGTAACCAAAAAAAAATATAGAAAGGCTCACATCTATGAAGCACTCGCACAGACACAAGCACCAAACACAAACACAACAACTAGTAATAATTCCAAAATAAATAAATATGGAAAAATCGAATCTAACTGCATGTGTCGGCACCGTGTTAGTGACACTGACACATTTCGAACACCAAACACACCTTCAATATGAATTATCTATTTATGAAGTATTGACATAGACATGGACAAGACAAAAACACGGACATGTTTACAACGATAATAATTTTAGAAAACTGAATAAGTGAACCTAACTACATACGTTGGCGTCGTGTCAATGACACCTACACGTGTCAAACACCATACACACCTTCAACATGTGTGTCTATCTCGAAAGCATTGACTCAGACACAGACACCACACATGACACTAACATTTAACACACAATGATAATAACTTGTGAAAATTAAATAACTGAATCTAACTCGTGTCAGTGACGTTGACAAGTGTCGAACACCAGATACGTCTTCAATATTAATCAAGAACTTACGCTACGATGACCACATCATTTTCAGATCCACCTGTTTGTCCAGCAGAACAAAATGAAGCCTGCAAGTGAAAAACAAAACAACTACTATAAATATAATAATCAAACATACAACACATCACTTGAAATGTATATAAGAAAACATGTAAAACTTACAGAGAGATGAGTGGAATGATGAGATGAAGTAACTGAATTTGGATTTAGATGTTCAAGAAGAACTCTTTGTCTTTCAATTGCTTTCTCCATATTTTCTAGTATTTGTCTTTTCAGTATCTACAACACTCTGAATCTGAAAATTTTGTCACTGTAATGAATGTTATAGAAAGTGGAAATTGACTTTAAGAAAATTAAGTAAACGTGATGGTATGTTTCACACTCAACAACTAAAAATGATAGTACTATGAAAATAACAAAAGACTTATTTAAAACACTAATCATTTTCGATGTATATGAAAACACGGAATACTCGTGTTTCTATAGTCAAACACCGACTACTTGGAAAGTGCTATTTTTTCTTTTTCTTTTTTTGAGTTCTAAATTAATTTCAGAATAAATATTGAATTTGGTCCTTCAACAAAAAAAATAATATTGAATTTGGTCGGTAAATGAAACATTAATGTTTAATTTGATATTATAAAATAACGTATAATTTAAGATATATATTTTGTTAGAATAACAAATAATTTAAAATGAATAAAGTATTTCTTTTCATATTTCTTTTTGGGTTTTTCTATCATGTGCAAATTTGCATATGTTAAGAAGTTTTAAATAGTAACTTTGTATTGGAACTTGTATATTTTGTATTAAATACATAACTTTTTAATAAATAATTATTTATTTTCAATAAAAATTTACTATTTTTAGTAACTTTAACATATGCAATGTTGCACATATTAGACAAACCCCTTCTTTTTTCTAAAATACACAAAAATGCATTAAGTTGCCTTAATTTTTTCTTTTACTTTCTTGCCACAAAAGTCAATCAATTCAACTCCAATCCAAAAAAAAAAATTATTTGCAGGAGTGACAGAGTTTTACACATAAATTCAATCTAAATTTACTTTACCACGATACTTAAATTTCTCCCACAACTTAGTAATAAGCCTACAAATGTTAGAGGAATTGTGTCAAATATGGAAGGAAGGATGGGAAATACAACTTAAGAATTGTGTCAACATTTAAGTTTACTCGCCTCTTCAAAAATACTCAAGAAAACATATTAAAACATTATATGACATGATGATAAACTATTTTCAACTTAATTTCATAAGCCCTTGAGTATAACCTATAAAAATAACTTATAGCTTATACAAAAATAATTTTATTTATCTTATATATCATTATAATTTATACATAAATTTTGATCATGATAAAGCTTACGTTATAAGCTGTAAATTAAGTTGTTTATTCAAACATGGCCTATATTCGGTTCCATAGTTTGCGGTGGGAGATTAAATGAGACTTCACCGAAAAAATAATGGTAAGTAAATTCTCTCATTGGTTTTATTGGCGTATTTTCTGATTTATTTTTTTTTTTTTGTATTTGTTTTTGTGAGAGCCTCTAAACATAAATGTATTTTCGATTATTAGGTGAAACAATTATCAACCATATATTAATTTTCTCTAGGTGAACTTGGGATTATTAGGGTCACCTTCCTTATGAATCAAAGTGTTAACACAACAAAATATGAGAGACTTTAAATGAGATTTCACTTATTTAAAAAATAATAATAAAAGAAGAAGAAGCAACGGGGGTGCGAAAAGTAACCCGTTTACTTTGTACAAGTTTAAGTCCAGTAAAACAAAATACAATTCTGACTCATCTTCTTCATGATTCGTTATTCAACCATCAAAACGCAAAAACGCGATCGATCTGAGTTTGAGAAGCTTCAGCTATGGCGTTCTTGAAGGGAAAGGCAGTTGTTACCAAAGTGGCAGCGTTGGCGAGATTCGGTGTGCTTCCAGCTGCTATGGTGGCTGCTCTCGTCTACTCTCCTCCTAATTACGCTCAAAAACAAACCCCCGCCACCACCAATTAGGTAAATCATTCCTTCAATATTCATTTTTCTGTATAATTCATTTAGTTTTTCAGTGTTTCAGAATTTATTTTTGTTTGTTTATTTAATTGTTGGAGAAGGGTTGATTCATACTAGATAATTTATATAAGTCAATGAAAATTGTTAGAATGAATCATTAATTTAGGTTATGAAATTATTACTGATTAAAACTTTGCTAAAAGCCATTTAGTATTGTCTCCGAGTGGGTTTGAAGTTTGGGTGCGTTCGATCTGCTAAAAAAATAAGGACAGGCTAGAACACCGACAAGTTGTATAGTGTTTGATTGTAAAATTGTTATAGAGAGAGGACATACCGGGGCAAGGGATATGACAAAAACTGAAATTCTTGTCCCTCATTAAACCATGTCACAACTTTTACTCCAAAGTACAAGCCGTCAAAAATACTGAAATTGCATTTTGTCCACCAAAAATCAATTTGTGACAAAAGAAATTGTTCAATACCATAAAAGTTTTTTTCCTGTGCTGTTATGTCTAGTATTTACCTTTTAGCAGATCAAACACACCCTTTGTGTCGGCTCCTACAACTTGGTCTTGGAATGACCAAATTTCAAAATGATATCTGAATTTGAAAATTCTCAATCATATTAGTATATGTCTAGCTAATTTTAGGGATTAAATTGACTGGTATGAATAGACTAATATGATTGAAGTTGAAGATTTAATTTTCAAGCTTTCTTTTGGAATATTAATAATTTCAAAGATTCAATTAACAAGCTAAATTACTGATTTACTCATAATGTTGCTATTTTTTACATATAATGGTTAGATCTTTTCATTGAATTCCTTTGATTTAATTACATAATGCTGGTTTGGGTAGGTAGGCAGGTCTGTCACGTTATCCTTGATCTCAAGTTGTTGTTTCTTTCATCACTATTACCACTGCTTTCTTTCTGTTTTATTTTCCTGAATAATGTGTGACTTATATGGTTTCTGTGAATATCCATTTGGCTTTTGAATTTGTTTTCTGGTCTATCATGTGTTTTATACAATGGTGAAGAGTAGCATTTTGAGATGTGATGTATCTATGTTCATGTATTCAATTCTTAAATTTGGTTGCAAGTTTGTATTTGGGGAAGAAATTGAGGATTTATAGTTATGTATCTTTTAGTGTTTGATTTAAAAAACAGCTGTTTCTTTCTCTTTGGGTATATACTGTTGTATCATTCAATTGATTCTTAAGCATTTATTTATTAAGATTGAATCTCTTTTGAACTATCCTAATTTAGTTCATTTTCCCTCTTGAGATATAAGAATTGTGCTCCATTGGACCAATTTGTACTTTCATGGTAATTGAATATAGATTGAATCCTTTAAGAGATATTATAATATTTCATTGGCTCCTCGAAAGTTTGAGCATACTCTCATGATTTTAGTCTCAAGTTTGAGCCTACTATTATTATTCAAAAGTCATTCTATAATTAGTGCCTGTATGGTATAAGGTTGGCAATATCTTATCAGGTTGTGTATATGTAATAATTTAAGAGATTTTTTTGGGAATTCTTGACTTATGGAAGTTATTAAAAATAATTTGAAACATTAACTCATAGTAGCAGGTCATTCTTTATGAAGGAGATTTTCAGTTGAGCAAGGGCCAATTATGTCTTGGGATGTATTTTCTCAATAAAAAGTATTTATATTCAACGTTCTCTCAGAATGTGACAATCACATGGCTTCCCCATGATAATTAGTTGCATGAGTCAATTGAGTATATTGGGATCAATATAGAAATTACAGCCAAGCTTTGTTACAATCATGTGGTTTGATACAATCACATGGCTTTCCCATGATAGTAAGTGGTGCAAAAGCAATATAGAAATTACAGCGAAGCTTTGTTTTATTTGGGGGAATTAGTTGCATGAGTCAATTGAGTGTAGTGGGATCGATCAAAAACCATTTTGTTTTGAAAATAAACAAATGTTGTCAATTGTGGATCATGGAAAATAGCGGTTTGTTCAAACTCATCTTCAAGGTTGACTGAAATGAAAATCAAAATGCCCTTGATCACGTGCTTGATTATTTTTTATATCGTTGGAACATTCTGCAAGGCAGCCTCCATTAACTAGCTCTTTTTGCATAGCTAAATCCTTCTACAAAAGAGGGTTTCCCCATAACAAGGAGTCTCCTCCTACCGATCTATTAATAATACTAAACAGTAACCACCGCATGTAAACACATATTGCCTCCTAAACTGTGATAGCGTATGCAGCAACTATTGAATCAACCCTTCATTTTAGTTACTTATCAATTGCTTAGAAATGATCAAGATGGTCTGCATAAATAATCATGTACATTAGCATCCATGCTTTGGTATGATACCAATAGCAGTCGACCTGCGAGCAAACCTTATCCAGTGTATGGGTTGTGTCTTTCTTGGTTGTATGTCTTGTTATACATGCTATCTATCATCGTGGTTTGATACTAATTATTGCTCCTGAGACCCGAATATACACGTGCTTTTTGTCGGAGATAATTGCCTTTAAATTTCATTCTTAGTCACTCACAAAGCATATCATCAATAACAAAAGATTGTTGACAGAAATACCATAAATATAAGGGAAATGTATCATATGTTTGTAACACTATTTTAATATTAAGATGAAATAACAGTTTACTTTTTCTGATGGAACAGGTGCACGAGGGTTGCATGAAGAAAATCAGCAATATGTGAATCCTTTAATGAAGCATGTTCTGTAATAAATTAGGTGATTAGTTTTTGTTTTTGAAATACTATGATTGTCTTGGAGAGACAATTTGTTTCATCTGGATTTTGTGGAATCGACTTCTCTTTCTTAAA
>Ga0315913_1001034_pt1 | contig 28751 bp, 16 predicted proteins | sample MpolsnodulesMG_FD_207736 | JGI IMG/M metagenome (GOLD analysis project Ga0315913, IMG submission 207736) | Medicago polymorpha root nodule microbial communities from Los Angeles, California, United States - small nodules | ecosystem: Host-associated > Plants > Roots > Nodule | place: USA...
TGGTGTTTTGATTTATGAATGTCTCATGAGATTTGAGTGTTATATTTAATTTTATTTTAAATATAAGTTTTTTTTTGTTGAGAAATATATAAGTTTGTTTATGCTTTATAGTATTATTCATGTAATTTGTCCAAAAAATAATCAAATATCAACGACTGCTATTTGTCGTACCACTATAGGCTATCTCACTTTTAGGGTCGGCCACTACGCAACGCTATCCGGATTGACTACTATTAACCTTCAACATATTTTGTCAATAGCAGGGCAATCGCTGCCCGCTGCAACGCATTTTCCAGGCTGCCTGCGTCCAGCAGATGCAGCATTTGTGATCAAATAGCATTGTTGCATCAGCAGTTAGCGGAAGCGTTTGAAATGTCCCATTTAATACTTTACTTATATGCATACATTGTTTTTAAGGGTTTTTTGGTCATTTGATTTTATTAGTATAAGAGTGACCCTACATTTTCTTCCCACTCTCATTCACGAAGACACTCTCAAACCTCTTGTTCTACACGCAAAGCCCACCACCACTTCCCCTTTTCTTGGTTCTCGGCGACAATGTAGCAACGGCTGCATTTTCTGTTTCCAACAACAAAGACCGTTCTTTCCAACAAAGGTTACAACAGCAATGTCGAAACTGAGGGTTGCAAATGAAACATTCGCTGTCATTTTGATTACTTTTAGAGCTTCAATTAGTAATTGGGTTGTGATTTTCAATGTTGGTAAGAAATAACAATAGTTTATTATAATTATTAACTATGATTATTGATTACTCCTTTTATTTTGTGCATTTTGTTATTTGTTGAGTGTGTGTGTGTGTGTGTTTTGTATACTGTTTCTTAAAATTTTAATAGTGGCTATCCTGCTATGTTTCAGCAGTTTTGGGGTCCTGCACTCACGCTGTTATATCAACATACCTCAACCCATTGCACTTCTATATCAACCACACTTCACATAAAATCATAAATTTTATATTTTTATCAATTTACACTAATATAAATCGCAATTGGTGTTATTACCCTCCAAAAGAATTTTTTTCTGGTAGAATATATCTCTCAATAGTTGCCAACGAAAATTGCATAATCCACAAAACCAGACAAACACATATACTCCTGTGAAAGACCACAAAACTAAACTTATACAATTCCAAATCATCATCCAAAACTAGAACAAAATACCAATCCTTTTCAGCAAGACTACAACACCCAAGATGTATACCCCAGTAAATCATCAACATTATCATAAACTGACCTGATGGTAACCAGGGGGCAATCTGTAAATAACTTGAAACACTGTTGGGCAACCTTCCACTGGAGACATTGGCAAAAGCTCAGACCACCTTTCAACGAAAATTTATAATTTACATTAGAGGCAGATTGATATAAGCAAAAGTAAACTGGAGCATTCTAGTAAAAGAGATTAAGCGCACAATAGGATTCACGTGAAGATGTGTTCGGTACAATCAAAGTATGCCACCGTGATTTTGGCACAAGCTACACTATGTAGCTTCAACAAAATCACGTATGGTATGTCCTCAAACTCACGGTGATTCCAAACATGCACCAGGATATTGATGTCAAAATACGCACCGTGTGAAAGAACCACTGAGAAAAACACTACTTCCACCATATGGCCAAACAAACCGCATCGGAGTCAGCACAGTCCCCACTACACTACTCACATCCCTTACATGATCCATGATCTGACTAAAAATTCAACCTCCAATTCAATATGCTACACTCACAATACCTCCCTCCCAATCACCACACTTCATCACAGTATTTCATCTTGTTCACTTTGCAGAGTGAAAATTCAAGTAAATGCCGCATTAATTCAATGCACTATGAAGCCCAAAACACAAGTAATAACAACAAAAAGAAGAAAAAATAATCCATCCAAAATAAAAATTCCACTTGAGAAAAAAATAACAGAAATGAAAAAAGCTCAGATTTTGATGCTTGATTCGAATGAAAAAATCATAAATAGAAACTACCCATTTTTCACAGCAACAAAATCAAAGAAAAAAATGAACTGGGTATTAAAATCACTCACAATTAATTTGCATGCACAAAACCCTAACCCGAAATAGGAAAAAAAATGACAAAATTCAACAAGTAAAAGCCATGAATTTGAAAATAGAATCTGGGAAAATCAAAGCCAAAAGAAGAAAAACAGAAAAAATTGAAACCTTTTTGGAAATTCAGAAGCAAAAAGTTGAAGAAAAAACGAGAGAGATTTTTCCCTGAAAGGAATAAACAGAAAATAAAAGCAAATAAAATAAGGAACGGAAAATTTAATTAAAATAAAATTGGAATAGGGTGAATGAATTTAATTTTTTTTAACAATGAAAGTATTATTATTATGAAGGTTGTAGTAATTTCTAATGCTTCCTTAAAAATAAAAAAAAAGTAATTTCTAATGCAAAAAATTATAAAAGGGACCAATCAAACAAGAATCTTAATTAAAAGTGAATGTAGGATGCGCACGTGCGGTTCTGCATTTTGATTTGATTGTCAAAACGCAGTAAACATACGTGTAACTTTGTAAGTAGGCTGTATTTCTTACATGTGTTTGGTTTTAAGGCTGAGAAAATGGATTTTGATATAGTCCCTCTATTTTTAATTATAAACAAAAGAAATTTATTTGTGAGGTTCATTCAATTAATGATGTATGTGATTCATAATATGAATCACATACATTATTAATTAAATAAATATAAAAAGTCAAATTTGCTTATAATTAATAACGGATGAAGTAATTGATTATGTTAATGAAATGAATTATGATTAAAAGTAATTCTGAATAAAAGTTATTTCATTTATGAATGAATATATTCATGTAAATGTAAGTAGACTATAATTTTGTATGTGAAAATCAATTCTAGAATCAAAAGTTACAAATCCTAACTTCAAGTCAAATCAATTTTGGAGGTAGAATCAATTATAATCCCTCTAAAAGTGAAACCAAACATACACTTAGGGATGTCAAAATGGAGATGGATCAAGTATTACATTATTTAATAAAAAAATTTATATATAAATAGAAGAAATTGCAACAGACACTAAAAATTTACACGCATATATGAAAGATTTGTGTTCTCTGGTACATCAATAAAGACACATTGACATATATAGTTAAGACTAAGCAATTTCTGATCATTTTCGTCCAACATTGAATTAAAACTTTCATCCCAAAAATAGTTAAGCAATATGGGTGAGATCACATCTTAATGAGTTTCGAATGGATAACTAATTTGATTTTTGTCTTTGGAGCGAGAATGACATTCAAGTGTTCAATTTGTTAACAAAACATATTAACATTTATATTCTCTTTGTAAACCCTTGGATATGAGTGATTTAGGAAGATACATTAATTGCAAGGGTTGCCTTAACGAATCTGACGAACTTCTCTAGCATTCTCACTTGTCAGTGTACTTCAACCTTGTTTTAGATTGGGCATCAACCTATATCGTCGATCAAATACATGATGGCCCAACAACCTATAATCATCGCCACTCAAGGCAGAACAAAATACCTCATGTGTGTTCATCGCACAAGAGTGCAGCTCGATCGATCCGGATCGTTCGTACAATCTATAACGAACACTCGTCTTTCTCGTTGAGTTTCATCTAGTCAGTTACAGTTGTGCTCTTTTATATAAGTGTGGTTTCATGCCACATCCAATGTACGATTATATTTCACACCATTTTGTAACCTTTCTTCCTTATTTCTCACTGACTTGAGTGTCCGAGTCTTGACATATTTTACATGTACCTTCCCCCTCATCGTAATTCTCCATCGTTGCTTTCCAAACATTGTTATATTTAAAGAAGTTAAGCTCTTCAAACTCATGCTGTCATCCTTTTTATGCATAGATAATATATCCCATGAGAGCAATGTACACCTTTTTTATGTGCACCATAATGGCCCCATGAAAAGACTTAAACAAGTTTTCAATATCATCGCTCAATGACGAGGAAAGGTAAATACGCTCACGAAATATGTGGAAATAGATTGAAACACTGATTTGATCAACACTTCACGCCCTGATTTTGAAAGACATCTATTGCTCCACGAGTTTACCTTTTTCCAAATGTGGTCTTTAATGAAACTCAAAGCTTCTTTTTTTTTTTCTTCTACCAACCATATAAGTTAGTCCTACATATTTACCTGTATCAAGACCAACGTGAACGCCGAGAATGTTCGTGATAATATTCTGCTTAATCTATGATCCATTTCTGCTTAAGAAAATCTATGAATTGTGAAAATTGATATTTTGTCTTAAAGCTTGTTCATACACAGTTAAAATACTTTTTGTTTTTGTAGTTTCCGAGGACTAAACTCTAAAGAATGTGAAAAAATCACCCTTAGACAAACAATGAGAGATTATGGAGGCATTGGTGTAAATGTTCACACCATGAATATCACCACAAGCCTCCACTTTTATGATGAGGGGTGATAAGCCTTAAGCGTGTTGCATATTATGAATAAATATAAAGATAATGAGTTTTCTTGTCTCAAACTTGGCCCTGTAATGATATAGCTAAATATGTTATCATTTACTATAATAATCAACTATTTTCACATTATCCACTTAACTCATTGTTTGGAGAAACTCATTTTTACCATAACACACATGAGACAATTTTAATATATCATATCATAAAATTTGCTAACATCAAGCTTTTATTGAAACTGAAAGTTGTCTTTTTGCTTCTCCAAATCATAGAAGTCATTGCTAAGTATTTACCTTTACATGGAACAACATCATGAACACCAATAATGGTTGTGATACTATTTTACTTTGTATGTGATACATTTATGATGGATATAAAATGAACATACACACATATTCACATAAGCTTGGTGTGGTTACAAATAAGTGTTCTAGCACGTGATATAAGGTAGAATTATAATCAAAGGTCATGCTCATCTATATGAGATTGCATACTAAAAAAAACAGTCAATAATCTATCACATAAATATCATATCATCGACTCACATTACATGACTCAAAATATACATGCTATAAAACATAGTCGTAACTCTGATATGAAACATAACAGAATAGACATGTTTATCATGTCATGATAACTCAAGTACATCACATGTAAATTTGACTTGTATTCAATTAATTCATGTCATGATGCATTATATTTGTAGTGATGCACACAAATAACGTGTGCGCTTCACCTAACACTTTACATCATATATTGATGCTTCACATGATATAAAGACACTTCACATGACACAATGAGAATGCAACACGAATCACATGCACTTTATGAGACATTTCTCCATGCATTTTGTGTCATCTAATTATGAATGCTTGGTGAGAAATGTGGTACTATGCTCCAAACACACATATTCAAATTCTTATATACTCACTAAACTCATCATGAGGACCATCTAGTTGACTAGCAAAAACAAACTACGATTATGTGGTAGCTTCTAATATTGAGGTACTTCCTCGTATTAGATGATATCATGACTATAATTAAAACTGAGCATTACATGAAATATAAAGTTAAAGATTCTCAGGGGGGGATGTGACGTTTTTTTGGGTATTTGAGTATTGGTTTCATTGTTGTTAAAACAAATACTCATGTATGATGTTGGATACGATGTTCCAACATCTTGGCACGGTTCAGTGTGCCCTATTTATGTGGCTTAGTTTACGCAAGCTTTATCTTATTAAGGAAACCACACCTTATTTCTTGTTCACCAAACAACATATTTTTGTCCGGAATCAGTTTGGTGATTTGTTTCTAAAATATAAACAATATTTTAGGATTTCTTGGTGGTGTTTTTGGCGGTTCCTAAAGATGTTCCTACTTTTAAAGAGTTTCTATATTTGTTATTATTTTGTTGTGTGGGATCATTGAAGATTCTATGAAGATTTTATTCACGTGACTTGTGCTCCAAGAAGCTTGTGTTTCCAGAAGAAACATATTTTTCAGATGGATAATTTTATTTGTGAAATATATTTTCAAAAGAAATTTTGGAAGATATATTTATGAAGAATATTTGTTTCAATATATTTCTGAAAAGAATATTTGATACAAATATATGTTTGGCCTGAAGTAAGATTTAATTGTGCAAATATATTTCTAGAAGGAATGTTGGAAATAATGAGAAGAATATTTGATTCAAATATATGCTGTTGTTGATGGCTATATAAGGAAGACTCATACCCTAGTTTTATTCACCAATTCAATGTTATTGAATCGAGTCTTTTAGGGTTTTATTGTTAAGCCTTGTGCTTTGTTTTGTGAGCCTCTCTTTGTATCATATTGATGCACTGAGCAGGACATGTAGTTGAGTTGTATCAAAACCATAGCTTTACAAAAGAATACTTTTTAGGGTTTTTAGTCATTGTTATTTGTGAGCCTTTCTTGTATCACCCTGATACATGTTAAAGACTGTGTTTTATTGAGTTTTAAGTTGTACTACTCCTAAGCTTTGAAGCAAGGAGGTAGTTTATGTTTGAAGGTAACTTCGTTTTTTTTGAGTTGTGATCAAATAATCACAGAGGTTATGATTAATTGAGGGAAGTGAGATGAGATCTCAGATCTAAGAGTTCCTAGGTTGAAGTCAATACGGGTAGGTCCTAGGTCTATAGTTATAAACGAGGAGTTTGCTGAGAACTTAGAATAAGGACTACACTAGTGGATTTCCTTCCTGGCTTGGTAGCCCCGAGATGTAGGTGAGTTGCGTCGAACTGAGTTAACAAACCAACTGTGCCTTTTACTTTTTTGTCCTTTATATTTTCCTTGTTCTGATGGTTTTCTGCTAACTCGTGTTAAAACATCTTACTCGACATTTTGTTTGTGTATGATGTTGAAACATCGTATAAAACATTTGAAAGGTAGCCCGCCAGAATTTCACGTTTAAGCTTGATATTAGAAAAGCTTGTGATAAGATTTATTGAAACCATCTCAGACGTGTTATGATGACAATGGCTACCTAGTCTTCGACAATTCCAACTTATGATTTTAATGGTTGTTGGCAGAATTGGTGTTCAACCTCCTACATTACAATATAGAAAAGTAAAGCACACTCAAAAGGTATAAAAATAAAAAAAAATCTTAGAGGAAATCAAAACAACGTCCATCAAAGTCATTGAAGATTCAACAACGACAGTGGGCAAAAAAACCTTATATCCCCAAATCAGAGAACCTGAGCAAAACTCCATGATCATCTTACTTAATTTCAACAACGCAAGTGAGACCTTGTGATCATCTTACTTAATTCTCAAATTACAATGACATTCTTGATCGATGAGTACAAATTCAAATTAAAAATAGGTATGCGACACAATAAATATTGCACAACACACACAAATAAAATTGAACGTCACACATGACAACACAGTAAAATAGGGGGTCCCAATTTGACGTGTGAAGAATCAGACGTGCAACAATTGATGATAATCATAAACACAATTATTTTCAATTACGATTCGAGTTCAAGCATGATGACTACCACAAAACTAAAACAAAAAAAATCAGATAAAAAGAAACAATTGATCAACAACATATTCTCACAAGGTGGGGGACCAGATGATACAAACTCTAGGAGAGAAAAATCATAGGAGCTACTAAAGAGTTTTTTCATATGAAACCTCACCTGCCTTTACTATGTCAATATGTGATGGGTTTATGAGTCTTAAATATGTAATTATATATATGAGTTGTGATTATGTGATGTATATTGACAAGTGATCCTAAAATGAGTTGTGAACATGGTAATTAAAATCGGATCGGACCGGCTGGTTCAACCGGTTGAACTGAGAACCAGACCTGCATCTAGTCCGATCAGTGGGAAAAACCGCCAAGCACAAGAACCGGTAAAAAATCGAGATAAAACTGGTAAACCGGCGGTTTGGTCGGTTATATCGGTTGGACCGCATTTAGATGTTGTAGAAAAAAAGAAGAAGAGAAGAAGTCGGTCTCCTTTGACATTAGAGAAGACACTTGATTCCATCTTCTTCCTTCTCGGTTCTAAGACAACAGAGAATAAAAAATAGAAGTAGAAATATTGTTATTTCTTTTTTGTTCTTTGATCTTTAGCTGGAAGAATTTAGGTTTCAAAGGTAAGAAATGCAGATGCATTACAGGTGATATAAGAGATAGGCAGACGACGCATCATATAATGGCAATTTCAGATTAGGGTTATGTATTATGAGTATCATAGTCTTGGGGTTGGAGCACCTTGACCCGATATACTAATGTTTTTTAATATGGGCTTGGCCTGTTGTTTATCACTGATGCTTCACAGTTCATCCAAAACAAAAAGCTTATGATTCATAGTTTTTTTAAAGAGGTACAAGAAACTAATAAATTATGATTAATTTATATATAATTAACATTAAGTTTTCTTTTATTCTTATACACTTTATGTATATAGTTTTTAAATTTTTAAATCATTTCTTAAATTTGAGTGATATATAATTTTAATAGTATAAAATTTGATTTTTTTTTTTGTGTATAATAGTTTGATAAAAAAATTAAAAACATGTATTTAATGATTACCGGTTGAACCTCGGTCCGACCTTTGAACCTCGAACCCAAGAGTTTACTGATTCAACGTCCGGTCCGGTTTTGATTACCTTGGTTGTGAATAATGAATATGTATTGTAACTACGTGGTACATGTATTAAAAATATATGAATAGTTAATACATACTATGATTATTTGAATAATTGTATACATTACGAGCGTATTGAATTATGTGATGTGTCAATATGTGACTTATACACTATAAATTACTTGATTCCCTACTAATGACGAGAATTTAATTAAGGAGTGTCTTGTGTCAACAACGAGATAAATACCTGTGTTAGGATTTATGATCCAGTGATATTTGTTGACATTATATAGGCAAGGTATGTCAAGTCTAATGAGTGTAGAACAAAATCCGTAAGACTAATTATGCAGATCTACTTGTTAGATCACATGTGTAGTTTACTGGAGAATTTCTAAGTAATTTCGCAAAGTACCCCAATATTGAAAGCTACCACACAGCCCTAAATTGCTTTTGGAGAATTGTTTGAAGGGGTACAAATAATCTGTGTTGCATTCTCATCGTGTGAAGTGTCTCTGTATCATGTGAAGTATCATTGTAAGGTGAAAATGTGTAAAGTGAAGTACACATATTATGTGTGTGCATCACGATGTGATTTAATTAAATGTATCAAATTTACCTTTGATGTACCTGAGTTATCATAGCATGATAAATATATTTATTTTATTCCATTACATATTAAGAGTTGTGATTATATCTTATAACATTTATATTGCGAATCATATGACATGAGTAGGTGATATTATATTCGTGATACATATTGAATGTTTTTAATATGTAATTCTCATATAGATGAACATGACTCTTGCTTGTAATTCTACCTTATATCATGTATGATTGTTTTATACATGCCTTACCTCAGCATTACTTGATTGCTCATACTTTGTTGCCTGCTTTTGGCACTTCCGACCCAATATCACGTATCAGAGCACAAATCACTAACTATTAGCCTAAAATAAATATGCTCTAAGTCATTTGTTATGTTTTATTTGGTCTTAAACCATGTCTTATTTTGTAAATTGTCAACCACGTTTACTATTTTGCGACCTTTGTTTTGGAGACAAAAAATCATCTACTTCTATGTCCTGTAATTTTTTTTTTATGCTAAAAAACACCTATTGTTAAACTTTGGTTTATTTGATTAGAAGAGATTTTGAACGATTTCAGTGTTATGAAGCGCGTATAATGTGGTGTCCTCAACCTATTTTTAAAAAAGTAAATGTTATCACCTTTTGAAACTATTGCAAATCTCTTTCAAAATTAGTGCATTTTATCTTGTATTTTAATTGGAGATTTAAGATGTAAGATTATTGTCTATTATTCATTACTAAGTCATGTAGTTTAAAAAATGCAGACAATTATAATATTGGGCTAGATAACTTTTTGATCCTCTAAATATATTATTTTTATTTTAATCATTTTAGAGTTTTTCTTCAAACAGTGGCGCCCCAAATACCTTAAATTAACAAATTTGACCATCGCTATTAAAATAAGTTAAACACAACATTGTATAGAGTGACTAAAAACAAAAGATATATATTAGGGACCAACAACTTGTTTCGACACAATTTTTTTTCTTCATATAAGTATATCGTTCTTAGTCCCTCTATACATTTCCACACGTTTAAAATTTAATATCAAAGACCAAATTCCACACATTTAAAATTTAATATCAAAGACCAAATATGGTGACAAATATAATTCAGAGGACCATTGTTTGACAAAACATTTGAGGGTTTAAAAATGAAAAATGTACGAGGACAAAATTTTTATTCAATCCTATAATACTTGTTCCTAATTTGGGTAGATATATATATTTTTAATATACAAAGTGTGAATTAGGTTGTTTGACAATGAGCGATTCTACCATTTTAAAGTTGAAATTGAATATAACTCAAACCCCAAATTTAAGTTAACAAGGTGAGTATGTCTTCTACTTATTATTTTTTTGGCTACTCAAATATAAAAAAAATATAAAATAATTTTATAGATATGTAGAAACCAATTAATGTGTTTATGCTTTATATTTATAATAGATAATATAAGCATGCTTCTCATCTGTTTTTTTTTTTTTTTGTGGTTGGGGTTTGAGTTTAATATATATATATATATATATATATATTATAGAAGTCAATTTTTAATACATATTGCTAAGATTTTTAATTTATTATTTGACTGCATTAAACATACAAAAACTATATAAGGAATACTTTTTAATATTTATACAAGTTTTTTAATTTTATTATTTGTTTGTCATGGACATTTTTTAAATTGTGATATGAAATACAATTATAGTAAAAAATATTTTAAAATTAGCATGAAATACAAATTCATGCTATGAAATATCAAAAAGAGAAAAATAATATTACCTGTTTTTTACAAAAGATTATATATAGTATCCCTCTCTCTCTCTCTCTCTCACACACACACACACACATGCAACTCATTTGGATCTTAAGTATGAAATTGAAAAACAACGACCAACAACAAAACCTCGTCCGTTGCACAACGTCTCAAATTAAATTTAAAATGAACAAGTTGAAGTGCGACAATGCACTTCGCTAAGAAAAACTTGTCCTCAGACAGCAAATGGAAAAATATACCCTTCTTCCACAACACTCGTCCATTAGCTCTACTATTTCATTTTGACTGTCGGTTGGTGGGCTCGCAGACTGTCCCATTAAAATTAAAAAATAAACTTTTGTTGACTCAAAATTAAAAAATAAACTTAATAATACATTTATTAAGAAAAATGATAAAAACCAAACTAAAATTAAGACTAAAAGTAAAGATGATTTTAGGAATTCATGATAAAAAATGAATGAGTTGAAGAAAAATGGTTTGACGGGTCAACCTGTCTTGGCATCGCCATATTTTTTAGGCATTTTGAACAGGACAAGCTAACTAGTATTGTCGAGCATAAAACTTTCACTCGCCCGACCAAAGAAAATCAAATCAAATTGGATCAACCTTCGAACCCAATATGTTTTACCATTATAAATTTATTTACCCTAGTTCAAACTATGACTGAAACAATCAAAAGTTAGACTTTACTTTCATCTTGATCAAACTCTGGATTACTAAAGTTATTTCTCCAAAAAAATCGAGTGTTGGAACAAAAAATTTGAAAAGTAATTTTCATTAAAAAACAATTTTGTTTTATATATTATAATTTTATGAAAATAATTTTAATGCATCGTTGATATAAAACTTTTTACATAGTCAAACGATCACAAATTATCATTAGTTGGCTTTTAAGTTAGATATAATAATACACGTAATTTTTTTAACGATTATGATTGACTCACATTGCAAAAAAATTATTTACACTATCAATTTTTATGATTTAAACCACTTTATCATCTTTTTGAAGGACCATTTTATCATCTTATATACTTGTAGATATGCATAATTTTGGTGTAGTAATTTTTTTCAACTATGTTTTTCAATTAAATCTCATTGCTATAGGACAATCTCACTACAATAGAAATATTATCGAATATTATAAAGAAAACTTATTTTGATCTTATTTACCAAATTATTTGATTATGGTATATGTCAAAAAATTCATAACTAGTGCAATAATTTTTTTTATACAATTATGCATAGTAGAAAAGCGACCACACACATTAATGTCTTTCTTTTGTTTTATTAGGCAAAAGGAAAAATAAAATAAATAAAAAGAGAGATACAAAGATTGGGGGAACATAAAACCTGACCTAGGTACAACCTAAATAATGGGGATACATCCATAAAAACAGTCCTAGAAGATCAACTATAATCTATCAACAAAATCCACTAATCACGGGCGCAACCCAGCGTACCCGCGTACGGGCGTGAAACCAGATTACAAAAAAATATGAGAAGTAAATCTTTGCTAATAACAGTTAGAGTTTAAAAACGGCGAATGGATCGACCGCCAACACGGTATCCAGATCCAAGTGCCAACAACCCCCCTGAATAAAACAACAATCATAATAGCTCTTTCGAGCACCAAATACCAAAGTGTAGGTAGACAAGACAAACTTGAAACCTACAGATCTCAACAGACCTGGAAACATCAGAGAGTCGAAGCAGTTAGGCCACCAAACACAACAGATTCAAACATACGTGTAAGAATGCAGATCGAAGGATGAGTCAATACGTTAGTAACCAGACCCTACCGGGTTAACATAATCATACCTTTTCGGGTTTTTAACCAAACCACATCAAAAAAAGGTCAAAAGTCTCTGACCACCCAGTCTCCGATCACGAACAACACGAACAAAAACGAAGAGCATACTAGACGCTGAAGAACATCCAGTTACACACCACCAGCAACCCACACAAACACGAACCACCAGAGACGTCAGCTCCACCTACCAACCAATCTGCGGCGCGAACAAGAAACTAATACATAAAGAGGGCACACCAACCCAAATCTGAAAACACAAAACCAAGAAGCCGGGGATCCAACAAAAGCAAACAACTCACCGGCGACGGATCACCGACAAACCGAAACAGCCGGCGCAAACAAAACAAAAACCCAAGCCTTCCGATGTTGAGACCAAAAGGCTCACTAACCCATAGATTTGGTACCGGAACAAACCTCACCAACCTAAAGCCATCAAAACTGTCGGAAAAGATTGGAGCTTCCAGAAACGCGGCGAACAAGAACGACTGACGTACAAAGAAAACACACTGCAAACACCAACATAAATGACGGAAGAAGAAGGAAACAAAGGGAGAAGCTGGAACCGATCGGCAGAAAGGATGGTAAAATGGTGTTGCGGAGGACGAAAGTCACTCATCGCAACACCACACAAGGAGGCTTCATCACAAAATAAAAGTTTGGATCGGTTGGGGGAGGATAGAGGCTAAGGCGGTTTCCATCAATGTCTTTCTTTACACCAGTAAATATTAAAAATATGCCGACAATCAACTCAGTTCGCTAAGACATCAAACAATATAGAGACTAAGAGTTTATTATCATCAACTAATCTCACACATTACATCTTCCTCTCACCATATTTATTTATTCATGTTTTTATTACTTTTATCAAACTTATTTTTCCTTTTTAGTCCCTATAAATTTTCCTTCAAACAACGGGTCTTAAATGTTGTTTGTCAGCAAATTTAGTCCCCATCGTTAAAGGTTGCACATATAACACCATATGGAAGAGGTAACATTTGATATTAATACGAAGTTTCCATCGCTATTTAGCAGTGATTAACATTTGTTGGAAAACCCACGTGCCCACAAAATGAGTTCTCTCCTCCAACCATATTTTTCCATACACATAAACCGTAAATTAAACATCCGATCACATACTTTAAAGTATTACCACTTCAACCAATCCATTATTTAATTAATTTTGACTAAACTATTATAATTAGCATAAGAGAGTTAATTAATTTTGACTAAACTATTATAATTATAATTAGCTTATAAGAGAGAAAATGATTAAAAATATTACTATTTACTAAATTAATGAAAGAATGAAGAAAGAATTAATATAGTCATGAATATCAAAGCCTCAAAGCATTATTTGGTGTGACATGCGCAGAGAGAGAGAGAGAAGCGAAAGCGAAGTGAAAATCTTTGGAATCCGTTTTGAACTCACTCGCCGTCATTCCACTCCTCACTGATCGGTTTCATCAATCTCCACCGCTTCACCACCAGATTCTGTCGTGCTTTCAACCCATATAATTTTTCAATTTTTTTCCTTAATTCAATTCAAGTAAAGTAATGATTTTTATTCTGGTTTATTCTCCTATCGCATGATCACCGTTCGTTTTTGCGGTTTTCTCTTCTGGGTTTTTCGAGGTTTCGTTTTTTCTTTTGTGGGTCGGTGTTTTTTTTCTTGAAAATTGGGGAAAAAATACTAATTTTTGTTTAATTTGGGTTTTTTTTGATAATTTTTTTGGGGGTTTTGTTGAAGTTATGCTGGACTTCAGAGAAGGTTCCAATGTGAAAAGGGTACTTTTTGGAATTTGGAGTTTTTTGGTTTAGGTTTAGAAATTTTTGGTGTGTGTTTGTTTGGTTGAATATGGATGATAATACTGAGCTTGAAGAAGGAGAAGCTTGCTATTATAAGGATGATGACGATGACAATATTGACCTTGATTCTCTCTCTTACATTGTAAGGGTTTTTTTCACATTTGAATTTGCTTTGGTTAGTGGTTTTTATGATGATGATGATGATGATGATGATGATTATGATGAATACAATTTTGATCGTTGTATTGTTATTGACCATGGTCTTTCAATGTATCAATGTATTTGGTTCATGGAAGGGCTATAGAATTTGTCATAATTAAACTTTTGTTTAGAAGGACTAAAATCATGAAATTGTTATAATTCAATGGGAAGACAACTTTTGCCTACATTGTTTGTTAATGAAAGTGAAATTCAGCATTGGTGAAATTGTTAGTTATAATTCGCTTTATTGTCAATTGACAAAAAGTGAATCGGTCTTTGGAAACTGCCAACGCATATTATGAATTTATTTTGTTAGTTTTGTAATGCTTTAGATGGTTATTCTCTGCCACACCATGAAAAAAAGTATAGTTTATCGGTTACTAAGTAACGGTATCTACCAACTATCATCGTTAACTAGGTAATAAATTCATGTGCTACATAGTTCGTTATTGTTCATAAGGGGTTTGACACATTAATTGGTTTTGTAATGCTTTAGATGATTATGCTCTGCAACATAACGAATAAAAGTATTGTTTATCGGTTACCATGTGACCGTATCTACCAACTATCATCGTTAACTTGGTAATAAATTCATGTGCTACCTTGTTCGTTCTTGTTCATAACGGTTTTGACACATTAATTGTAGATGCTTTTCAGATTGTTTATGTTATTGGATTTGTATTTTGTCCCTTTGAGTATGTTGGTGCCAACTAATCAAATGATAGAACAAATGATAATTCTTACATACTTTTATGGTTCATACTCCTCGCGATTGTAATTTTTCTCAAATGTCCTCTTTGTTAAATTTTATCACAAAAATATTAGGACTAATAATATGATGTTTCTTGATTCTTGAAGGATGAGAGGATTCAACATGTTCTGGGCCATTTTCAAAAGGACTTTGAAGGTGGCGTTTCTGCTGAGAATTTGGGTAAGTGGCGTAATAAAAGTCATAGCTAGTAATGAGAAATGAAAGAGCTGTCTTTGCGTGTGTCCATAAGGCGATGTTATCAGATATCATGATATGTTTCAGGTTCAAAATTTGGTGGCTATGGTTCCTTTCTACCTACCTATGAACGCTCTCATCCAAGAACTCCACAAGGAAACCACAGCTCACCAAAATCTCCAATCGTTCTCCACAAGGAGGTATGACTATATTTTTCTTTGTTAGAGGTAGTTTACTGAATGTCTACTTGAGATAGTTGGTCTGTGAACCAACCAGTTAGTGATTGTCAGGAGTTGATTACAACTGTATCAGTTATTACAATGTTGATAAACAGCGGCTATAGTGGCGCCATAACATTTATGGCCTAACAGAATTTGAACAAATCACCATTATTCCGTGATACGCTATTTAGCACAAAATGTGGTCAAATAGTGGTTTTAGTGGTTGCTATAGCACTGTTATGTAGCGGAATTCACAATACAATTTATTAGCATTGCAATCCAATTCAAGAAATTACAGATGAATTCAGAATAATCTCATTCAAACTTTATTTTCTAACACTGGTTATAGGGAGGTATTAAATGCTGCCAACATAGTTGAAATAAATCGTATACAGTTTATAGAACATTATGGGTTATGTTTTTGTACAGGCTGAGGCTGGGTCTCATAACAGAAAAGCACCCTCAAATATGCCTCCTTCTGCAAGGATTGGAAATGCTTCTCATAGTTCAAATTCATTTCGTGATGTAAGGTCAGCTTCGGTAGATGTCTCAGCGAAGAAAGACACTGGAGTTTCTTCCAATGATGTAGTCGGGAGGTGCACTTTGAAAGATGATACTGCAATTAAGAAAGGAAATTCAACTGACCAAAGAACGCTGAAGTTTAGACTCAAAATGAATTCCAACTTCTTAGCACAAAAAACTGCAGAAATTTATAGTGGCCTTGGGCTTGATGACTCCCCGTCTTCCTCAATGGAGCATAGCCCTGTGGAAAGTGAAGGCACTCCTCCTCCTCCACCTCCACCTCCACCTCCACCTGTATCTAAAGCGAATGCTGAAGATTCCGAAATCGGCATTATTCAGGTAGAGGACCTTTTCTATTTATACTGTATAGTTCTGTTAGATAAATTAAATTATTTACTTTTTATTAAATGGTTATGTAGGTCATGACTTCCTTTCCATTCCCTGGAGGTGTCATAACATCACCTCTTCACGAAAGTTTGCTATCCTCAATGAAAAACGAAAAAGTCATTGGAGACAGAAGATATATGTCTTCTCGTAATTGTCATCAAGAACCTCGTTCCATGTCTACTGATGAATCAGATTCTTTTGTTGCGGACGGGCATTTGAAGAAGAGGATAGTGAGAATAGTGAGACAAAAGGAAAAGAAGTTGGAAGAGAAGCAAATGAATGGCACCCTTTCTGAGAAAAATATGCCATTGCATACGAAGAAAAGGTTGGGGAGCAGGACACCAGATTGCAAGGAATTTCTCTATAATGAATTGAAATCGACACCTCTGTCAAGTTCAATTTGTGATGTGGGTGAAACTGCCGAAGTGACTGCTAAAGCTTCTAATGTCTCCAAAAAGTTTAGTGAGAATGGGGTGCAAGGTAGAATGGTTTCTGTTGAAGCATTGAAGGAGGAATCATTGGAGTCTATATCTGGTCAGGATTTTAAAAAGACTGAAAAGCAAAATACCGGCAATGGATTAAGGAAAAATGTTTTAGAAGACAAACTGGAAAGTTCCCAAAAGGATAGTTCTACTGACCCTAATAATGACGACAAGTGTAATAATGCTCACATGATTTCCAAAAATGTTGAGCGTGATGCAGTCAAGTGTAAGATTGACAAAGTGTATGAGACCCCTCAGAGGGTAAAAGTTGTATCTGATGGGAAGAACAAGTCCAAAGGTGACCGAAGTCCTGGGAAACCTGAGGTTGTTGCAAGAAAAGATAGTGTTGGTGGTACAAATAATGCAACAGTAACTGATAAAGGGAGTGCTGGGTTTAGCACGGATAGTAGAAGTAAAATGATCAAAACAAAGTCAGTGAAGGATAATAAGGTCAGACATAGTAGCAAAGGTTCATTGAAAGCAAAACACTCAGATCAGAAAGTTGAAGGTTTTCCTGGTAAGAGTGCTGTAAAATCTTCTAAGTCCAACGAAAAACAGATTGCATTTGGGGCTAAAGTAAAGGAAAGACCGAGTGGCAATAAAGTGGTAGCCAGGCCATTCCAGACAGATGCTTTGGGTTTATTTCCTATGGCTGAAAATAACCCTGCTCCGGAGATGATTCCAGCAACAGTAGCAGCACCTCAATTTATTGAAGAAGACTGGGTAGCTTGCGACAGTTGCCAGAAATGGCGGCTTCTACCTACTGGTGTAACACCCGATCAACTGCCAGAGAAATGGTTGTGTAGCATGCTTTATTGGCTGTAAGTTGCTTCTTCATATTGGTTGAAATTATGCATGATCATATTGTTTTAGATGTCTATATAGCCCCAACACTTCACATTGAAGCTGTGTCCGGTGTCTGACATGTAACACTGACACGACATTGTCACATATGGTTACATTCAAATAATTTATTGCCTGAAATTATGACCGATGTCGGGGTCAGTGTCAGTGTCGTGTCCGATGTTCTTGTTTGTGTCGGTGCTTCCTAGCTGGATGTCCAGTTAGTATGATGTTGTATTATCAACAATAGTTAAGGACTATCTTTAAGATATACCAGTTACCATTTTTTTTCCTTCCATTTTCTCCATTTGTGCTTACTTTTGAGTGCGCTCTATGTTTCATTGCCTCATTGCTCTCCTGAATTTGTTAGGCCTGGGATGAATTCTTGTGACATCAGTGAGGATGAGACAACAAAGGCACTGTATGCTTTATATCAAATGCCAATGTCCGAGGGTCAAAATAATATGCAAACACATGCCTCTCAAACTGCATTTGGTGTGAACTCTGCTGATGCTTTGAAGTTTGGACTGAATCAGAAAAATTCCAGTTCTGATGTATTGCCCGATCGAGGAAGGAAAAAACATGTTTTTAAGGAAAAGATGATGTCAGGTAAGATCAATGCTCAAGCATCCGGAAAAAATAGAAGCATGAATGACGTGAATCAACATCCTACGGATTCAAAACCAATGAAGACAATGAGTTCTAATCATTCTAGCAGATTTGACAACATGAACAAAGATAAATATGTGTTTGAAGAGAAAGAAATGCAAATAAGTGGAGGTAGCTAGAGTTGAAAATATTTTTATTTCAGATTAATATTTTTGTTTGAAAATTGAAAGTTTATTTAAATATTCCCGTGTTTTCTTCAAACATGTGCAGGTAGTAGAAAGCATATTAAGTTGAAACGTAAGATGGATGCTGATCAATCTAGTTCGGGAACTCCCAAGAAATCAAAAACTGAACATGTGCCCTATGTTGATAAACAATCAGATCTTGGCATGGGCCTTGGGAAAGTTGTTCTAAATGCAAGAAACAGTTTACCAACAAAAGCTAGCAGGAAGGATGTGGGAAAGTATGATGAGTTTGGTTTACCCGATGATGATGAGGACAGCTTACTAACCCCTGTAAAGAAAGAGAGAGATCAGGTTGAGGTCACTTCTGGTGTTGGCTCCTTGGATGCGAAGAATACCAGTAAAAATGGCGGTTTAATGAGGAAACGGAAATTCAAGGACTGTCCGGATGATGAGACTGAGAAGAATAACAGGTCATACTCTTTGCATAGTGATAAGCAATGCGGTGGAGGGGGAAACAGAAGTAAACTTCGGATGGAAAGTCAGCATAAAATTTTGAAACAAGAGGCAAAATCAGTAGCTGAAGGTGATGATAAATTGAGGAAAGGTGAGATGAGGCGAGTTTCCTTACCAGGCAATCGAGACCAACCGACGGTTGAGACAGAAGGAAGATACACTGACAAAGACCGCCAGCCAACGAAGCGCAGAAAAAATGTTGCATCTCATCAAGCTTTGGACGGTATTGCTCCATTGGGCTTTGGAGGACAACTAGCATTTGCAGCAACTTCAAGCTCTTCAAAGGTTTCAGGTTCTCATAAAGCTAGAACCAACTTCGATGATGTGAAAGGTTCTCCTGTGGAATCTGTTACTTCGTCACCTTTGAGGTTCTCTAACCTAGATAAACGTGTTTCGGCAGCAAGAGACATTTCAGTGAAGGATGATTCTGTAAAAGTCAGTCTCTCTTCAAGAAGTGCGAATAATGGGGAGGGGAAGTTATCATTAAAGTTGAAGAGGGACAAGATTCTGTATAATGCACATCCCGCACCACATAAATTATCTTCTGAGTACCAGATTAAGGAAGCTAAAGACAAAGTCAGGGTCCAAGCAAAAACTTCCTCTGAAATTAAGGGTAATCGTTTGCTTGGTGTTCCCGTTGAAGAGCATGGCAATTGTGCTAATAACATGCGTCATGCTGAGAAAGTAAACAAGAACAACCAGAACGATCTTTCTGGGAAGAAACCTGACAAGGTTACATCATTGCACAGCATGGAAATGAACAGAAGGTCCGGTTCTCAGGTTGCTAATAACGGTGAAAGGCATGATTCAGAAGTTGACCCTAGTCATCGTTCATTTGATACCGAGACAAGAAATGATGCTAAATACTGTTCTCCTATGTCTAAATGTGAGATTGACAATATAAGTCAGAAGAGTGCTTTAAGACACGGGTCAATCGAAACTGGAAAGCAAACTGAGGTGAAACAAAAAAACTTCGAGAAATCAGCAATGAAGATGGATACTCAACATAGTACTGGTGGTACTAGAAAGACTATCTCCCAGCAGAACGTGACTCAGGATGTTGAGGAACAAAACAAAGTTAATCATGTAAGCACAGAATCAAGAGACAGGAAATCCAAAGCTCTTGGATCTGCTGATGCTGAAATAAAAAGGGAAACATTAACTGTACCTCGGTATCAAAAGGGAGACATGTCTAATGAACATCCAGTCCATGCTGGCAACAGTGGTTTGACCAAGTTAGTGAGATTATCTGCTGATTCTAGCAGCAATGTCTTAGTTAATTGTAGTTCTGGAAGTGTTCCACCTGGTCAACAACTCACTGTGTCAAGTCCTGTGAGAACAAATGCTAACCAAACTTCCATTGACATTCTGGAAGAAGCCACAAATCTAAAAGTCAAAGCAGATACTTATAAGGTTAATTGGATCATTTCAAGATTTAACTTCTTATCTTTGGTTGGATCTACCACCTTTCTTTTTCTAACTGATGATGTAATACTGTTTATTTCACAGAACTCCGGATTTGATTTTGAAAGTAATGAGACCTACTTTGAAGCTGGTTTGAAGTTTCTGCATGGAGCATCTCTTGTAGAAAGTTGTCACAATGAGATTAGCAAGCAGATGGAGATGAGTCAAATGCAAATTTATGCCACTGCAGCCAAACTTTTCAAGTATGTGAAAATATTATGAAGCTATAAGTAAATTTATCATTTTTATGATCTTAGATTTGTGGTTAATTCAGTTATTGGTCAAAGTAAATTTTGGAAAAAAGGTTTGTCAACAAATAAGGTTGAAAGTGACGAATAAGGCTGGAAGTAATTTGGTTGTGATAGAAGAATTGATTTTAACTAGTTATAGTTATAGATTTAAGCCTATACGCTGAATATAGTAAATTGTATTAAATATTTAATTGTTGTAGTGAATGTCACTTTTTCTCACTGTATTCTCCTGCCTTTTTAGTGTATTTTAGGATTCTGCTTCTGCAGACAATATGCTCTTTAAAATATATGGCAACAATAGTTGCATGATCCTGTGTTAGCAAAATGCTCCTACTTTGCCTAGTTGTTACAATTACTGGAGTGCAAAACTACATTGATTGCTTGTGAAGTTGTATTTAGTTTTCATTATCTTTAGGTTAGGGAGGGGGTCATATTGGTATATCATTTCGGGAATCACAAAAGCCAATCATCATTTTCAATATGCTTTTCTCAATTTTTATAGAATTGCCTGCTAGGTCAATTGTTTTTGCTGTTTTGTACTTCTCACAGACTTGCTGTTATTTCATTTGTTTGTCTTGACAACTTGTAGTATAAAATTGTTTCATTATGACATAAAAGTCTGAGTTGGAGCTATTGTCTTAGCATGCCTTCATTCGTAAAATACCTTGTAATGTTTTTCAGGTCATGTGCCCATGAATATGAAAGTCGTCAAGAAATGGCAGCAGCTGCTTTAGCATATAAATGCATGGAGGTGGCATACATGAGAGTGGTTTACTGTAAACATTCTAGTACAAACAGAGATAGGTGTGAGTTGCAATCAACTCTTCAAATGGTTTCTCAAGGTAACGAAACACAGTTTGATGTCAATATATGCATATTGAGGCTTATCAGTCAGCATAGTGTGTTTTGTCATCTTCAAGCAATTAATAAACAAAATTAGTGCACTGTTTTTTGCTTTATTTTTAGGTGAATCTCCTTCATCTTCAGCATCTGATGTTGATAACTTAAACAATCAAGTTGCAATAGATAAGGCTACTTTGCCCAAGGGTACTAACGCTAATGTTGCTAGTAACCATGTCATTTCTGTTCGAACTCGTCCAAGTTTGGTCAGGCTTCTTGATTTTGTAAGTTTAACTTTTTATATACCTCGTGTTTTATTTGGAAGGTTATCTAGTTGTGTTGATCACGAAGCACCATGGATTTCTTGGTTTATCGATAGAAGATATCAGTTGGAAATTTCGTTCTGTTTTGGATAAAATACAATAACAACCAAGCCTTTTGCCATTAGTTCTTTCCTTGATGAAATGTTTGAGAAAAACAAGTATGATTTGATTGTTAACTGATTTTGCTATGCAAGAGAAGTTCAAAATTGATCCTTGGACAATTTTCTATTGCATGCAAGATCATTGCTAATACTTGAGAATTGAGATTCCTCAAAAGTCAAAAGCAATAAGGATAGTTGTCAGGAAAGATATGTAGTGTTGGGTTCAAGTGGTCAATACCTTAAGGTCGAATTGTTCGGGAGATCCCAAGTTCAAATCTGACTGGAGCAATCATTAGTCAGACTTAACTTACCTCCTTACCGAACTCCGGATTACTAGCCCCCTTTCTCAGGAATTGAAGGGTTTTAGGACAGTAAATAAGGCATGTAGTGTTGAATGTCACTGAAAACTTATAATGCATGCTTCTTCCCGCTTCACCTCAATACTGTGCAGTTAGCATGTATAGTTATCTGAGTGTCACTATAGACACGGAACACTAAAGGCGTATCTCAAGAACTTATTGTGTATTTATATTATTTTATGGAATATTGGGTGATAGTTTTTGTGATATTGCAGACTCAGGATATAAATTTTGCAATGGAGGCTGCTACAAAATGTCAGAGCACATTCGCTGCTGCCAATGCGATGATGGAACAAACACGGAATAGGGACTGTATAACTTCTATTAGGAGGGTTATTGATTTCAGCTTCCAGGATGTAGATGAGCTTGTACGCCTGGTTCGGAATGCGACAAAAGCCATAAGTGGTGCTGGTCTTGGTGGTGCAAGAGATTAACTTGATCATCATGTATATAATGTATTTTTCTAAGTTGTGCTTCTCCACTAAGATGACATTCTGAAAGGAAGAGGAAATCTGCTAAGTTGGCTGGTTGCTGGGATATGTTACCTTTGTGTACATTTGTACAAAAAAAAAATGTGATTGCTCAGAAAATTTTGTAAGGAGATTTTAATTAAGGGTTCTTAGTAGGGGCATAACACACCCTTATATTATGAGTTAGAAAGAGGGAAGGGATAATGCATTAGAGTTCAGTGCTACATTCTTTGCTCCACTTAATTGGAGCCCTAGAAAAAAAGATTAGAATATGGAGATGTTAGGAGGAAGCAACCATTTTTGAGGGCTTTGAATACTGATATAGTTATAGTAGGTCCAATTTTTTTATGATAAACTCTTTGGTGTTTATGATATCAAATTTTTTGAATGAATAGAAATCCTTGCAGAAAATTAATTTCCTTGTGCTGTGTATGTCATCTAATATAAATCGATGTTAAACTTATATTCCGGAGCTGAATATCATTAGCTAGGTTATAATGGTTGGCCTACAATAAACTTTTGGCCCTATTTACGATTTTAATCTTTCTATTTTTAAATTTGAAAATACAGTTTCCTAGTTTTTTAATAGAGATTTTTTTCCACTGCAAAATTTGTGGTTTATTTTGCAGATGTATCAAGGTAAATAATGAGTTTCTTGAAGAAAAAAAGAAGTTAAATAATGGGTTGGATAATTAAAGATGTTAGATTTTGATGTGAAATTAAATTAGTGTGAGAACCAATTGATTTGTACATAAAACCATACTATATGGTGCTTGAATTTCAAGCCTTCTGCATTTAAAAATTCAAAGCCCTTCTGTTGGTAGGATAAACACTTATAGGTAGCATCTCTGGATACTAGTATAACTTATTTATTTAGGGATATTATCACACAAATAGCTTCACTTTTAAAAGTTTTGATTTTATGCTATATTGACCTAAATTCGAATAAGGGACAATTATTATTAATAATGGCGACACTGATGACCATTTTACTACCGTTTAAAGTGAGACTCGGACCACATTTCTTGAAGTTAGAAAGTTAAACTTCACCGTTAAGAGCATGATTATCGCCTGTGACATTTGAGTGGTATCACTATTTACAATAAATTTTGTCCGGATGCTTTGATATTTGGTACTATCTATGAGAGTGACTTTTCTTTGCGCGGTATCTCAGCATTGCAACCGTGTTTTATAGCTTTTCCCTGACACTTGCTCTTTTTAAATCAATATATATTGTAAGATAAGTGAGACCCATTTTAGAGTTTTTGTGGAGTGGTATGAATATTTAGAAAATGTAGTTGAATGGTTTAAATAATTAAAAGTGTGAAGTAATATAATGTATTATGTGAGACCTGTTTAAACCATCTATATGAGTAAAATGTATGTGGATGCTCTAAGTTGACACTTGACACCTCTTGAACAACCCTTAAAAATGAGTAAGATGTCATTTTTTTTAGTAGTGATATTTGTACAACCATTTAGTACAACTTGTATGACAACTTTTTTTTTTTCTTTTTTCATTGATTAAAAACAATAGAGAGAGAAAAATGAAGAGAGAGAATAAGATGATAATGTGAGTATGAGCGAGAAAATTGTCAAAAAGTTGTCACTAAATGGTTGTACAAATATCAATTTTTTTTTTAACACTGTCATGCTACCAATCTGCCACTTAGAAATATCGACTACCTCCCATGTGTTATCTCTTTATCCTCCCACAAGGATCGAAACCATGACCAAAGGCTTAGTACATGGAACCATCCTTATGTTTCACCACTTGAGTAACAAGTGCTATTCAGATGGTAATAAATTGAGAGGATATTTGATATATTGGAGCGTGTGTTTGAACTTGCAATACACTTTTTCTTTAGTGTATGTAAGTTTTGCCGTTAGACCCGTTCACATGAAAAATAAGAGTAAGAGAGAACAAAATAAAAGAATTTTCCTTTTAAGAATAAGACAGTTGGATGTAGAACTTTATTTCATATTTATCTGGATTTTTTTAAAAGATGAAGAATATCAGTACAACTACAAAGTCGTTCAAATGCTTGCTAGACTCAAGGGATTATCATACATAGTAAAGGATTTGGTCCTAGTGAAGTTTAAACTAACAAGATTCCACAACCACTAACATATGACTAAGAACCAATATGTATTTTTTTAAGTGTCTTCTTTATGTCTCCTCTCATAAAAATTAAAAAGGGAGCCCTGAAGGACACTACTCGAAAAATCAACCTCTGGTATAAAATAAGAAATAGGATTGTCTATAATAAATTTGTTAGGAAAGTCTCGGGTTCGAGTTTTGTAGATAAAAAACGTGGTTTGAATGAGACTTTTTAAAAGGGACCGGTTAGAGACTTAGATGAAAATTAGTCATCGACAAGTAATAGATACTTCATACATATAACATAATTGTAAATAAAAAATACAAAATTAGTATGATTTTTCTAGAAATCCCACCATGGTCGGAATTTCATGACAACATATTATTATTTTTTCCTTCTCTTTTTGAGGTCAACACACTTCTCCAACCAGTATTGTTAGAAACAAAGGGCACATATTCGATGATCATAGTACTAAGTTACTTTTGACCTAATTGTTATTCTTTTTAGCTAAAAATCATTATGTATGTTTATAAATTTGATTTTGCATGATCTTGGTTCTACAAAATTGATCTCAGTATAAATACATTTACGTTGTTGCTGGTTGGTTACTCTTGGGTCACATAATTGGAGAGTTTCACGTTAGAAGTAAGACTTGTAAGTCTAGGATTCTTAAATGCAAAATATTGTTATTAAGGAGCTGCCATGCAAATTTTATTATAATTGATGAGTCATATATTGGATTCTTTCACCCAATATACTAATCTTTTGTATATATTCTCCCTTTGGACTTGTGCACAGTGCACATAACAAATTTCATCAGTCATATTATAATTATAACACTATTATAGACTCAAACTTATGCGCATTAATTAATATAGTGTTACACGGTTGATAAATCATTGAGTTATTTAAATGGATTTTGAATCAACAAAAAAACTTTTTTTTTTTAACCCAATTAGGTTGGCTTGAGACTTAGAAGTGTGCTCCTCCTCAAGGTTTTATGTTTGATTCCCTCTGATGTCAATTTAAGTGGACTAATTTAGCTTCTTAAAAAAAAACAAAAAAAAAAATTTGAAAAAAAAAAGTTTTGTGCCACTTTTCTTTAAAAAAAGTAAAACATACGTGGTGGTTTGGGTGTTTCTAATAATTTAAGCAGGCATGAGAAGTTGAGATATTTCAAATATAGTTATCCATCCAAGTGGCAATAAAGTGGTAGCTAGCCAGGCCATTCCAGACAGATGCTTTCGGTTTATTTCCGATAGCTGAAAATAACCCTACTCCGGAGATGATTCCAACAACAGTAGCAGCACCTCAATTTATTGAAGAAAACTGGGTAGCTTGCGACAATTGCAAGAAATGGCGGCTTCTACCTACTTGTGTAACACGCGATCAACTGCCAGATAAATGGTTGTGTAGCATGCTTTATTGGCTGTAAGTTGCTTCTTCATATTGGTTGAAAATTGAAATTATGCATGATCATATTATTTTATTGGCCGTGTTTGGTGTCTGACATGTAACGCTGACACGACATTGTCACAAATGGTTACATTCTGATAGGATACTCAAAATAAGGACCACTCATGTGGTGACTCACCTAGTTCTATAGAAGCAAAAATGACTCACCTTAATCTAGAAGGATCCAATGTAGGAAGTAATATTGAGTATATTAGGGTGCACTTGTCTTATTGTGGGTGTACATTTACCTATATAAGCATTGTATGATCTTATATTGAAGGAATGAAGAATTTCAGTCTTATTTTTAGTCTATTAGATAAGAGTAGTTAGAGTAATTTAGTAATTTGGTGATATTCATCACCTATCACATTCAAATAATTTATTGCCTGAAAATATGACTGTTGTCGGTCAGTGTCGTGTCCGATGTTCTTGTTTGTGTCGATGCTTCCTAGTAGGATGTCCAGTTAGTATGATGTTGTATTATCAACAATAGTTAAGGACTATATATCTTGAATGATATACCAGATACCATTTTTTTCCTTCCATTTTCTCCATTTGTGCTTACTTTTGAGTGCACTCTATGTTTCATTGCCTCATTGCTCTCCTGAATTTTGTTAGGCCTGGGATAAATTCTTGTGACATCAGTGAGGATGAGACAACAAAGGCACTGTCTGCTTTATATCAAATGCCAATGTCTGGGGTTCAAAATAATTTGCAAACGCATGCCTCTGAAACTGCATTTGGTGTGAGCTCTACTGATGCTTTGAAGTTTGGACTGAATCAGAAAAATTCCAGTTCTGATGTATTGCCTGATCAAGGAACGAAAAAACATGTTTTTAAGGAAAAGATGATGTCAGGAAAGATCAATGCTCAAGCATCCGAAAAAAATAGAAGCATGAATGACGTGAATCAACATCCAACAGATTCAAAATCAATGAAGACAATGAGTTCTAGACATTCTAGCAGGTTTGGCAACATTATCAAAGAGGAAGAGAGAGATCAGGTTGAGGTCACTTCTGGTGTTTGCTCATTGGATGCTGTTGGAGATTGATATTATTCTGTTTTGTTTTCTACTGATGTTTTCTGTCATAATTAAAGTGTTGCTTGTTTATGTATAAGTTTCATAATTAGATCGTTGCTTATTTAGTAAGTAAAGCAGTCCCTAGGTAATGATGTCTATTGTTCTTAGTAAATAATGACTAGTGCTTAAGAGAAGATTTAGTGCAGATTTTATGTTCAGTTTTACAAGCAAGTTTATGGCTTGGCTGTATATATTTGTAGTGTATGCTTCAGTTTAATATATCAAAGTATCTTAGCTTTTTTACTTTGTTCACAAAACATTGTTGTCTTCTCTAATTTTCTGGTTTTTCTTCTTTCTTCTCCACCATTTCCACCTTTAGGTCCTTTTTTCTACAAATGCGAAGAATACCAGTAAAAATGGTGGTTTAATGAGGAAACGGAAATTCAAGGACCGTCCGGATGATGAGACTGAGAAGCATAACAGGTCATACTCTTTGCATGGTGATAAGCAATGCGGTAGAGGGGGAAACACAAGTAAACTTTGGATCGAAAATCAGCATAAAATTTTGAAACAAGAGGCAAAATCAGTAGCTGAAGGTGATGATAAATTGAGGAAAGGTGAGATGAGGCGAGTTTCCTTACCAGGCAATCAAGACTAACTGACGGTTGACACAGAAGGAAGATACAATGACAAGGACCGCCAGCCAATGAAGTGCAAACAAAATGTTGCATCTCATCAAGCTTTGGACAGTATTGTTCCATTGAGCTTTGGAGGACAACTAGCATTTGCAGCAACTTCAAGCTCTTCAAAGGTTTCAGGTTCTCATAAAGCTAGAACCAACTTCGATGATGTGAAAGGTTCTCCTGTGGAATCTGTTACTTCGTCACCTTT
>Ga0315913_1001035_pt1 | contig 28749 bp, 20 predicted proteins | sample MpolsnodulesMG_FD_207736 | JGI IMG/M metagenome (GOLD analysis project Ga0315913, IMG submission 207736) | Medicago polymorpha root nodule microbial communities from Los Angeles, California, United States - small nodules | ecosystem: Host-associated > Plants > Roots > Nodule | place: USA...
CTGACGAGATATGCTTCTGATGACCATTGCTTCTGATGACCTTGCTTCTGATGATGTGTCTTCAGGAGCTCTTCTTCAGACCCGTTTCTTCAGATGCACTTCTTCCGACGCATTTCTTCAGATGCACTTCTTCAGACGCATTTCTTCAGATGCATTCTTCCAGATGCTCTTAGCTTCAAATAAAATTCCTTTGCTCTTGAACTTGTTCAATCAGAATCTTTATGAATAGTACTTTGATTATGGATCTTGTACACTTGAACAAATTGTTTAGCATATCCAATTGATGATTTTTAATACCTTGTTATTGTCAAAACTCAATAGGTGACTTGTGAAACACCCTTTGTTCCAATAACTACTACCCCAAAAGCTACTTGTATATACCAAAAGGGGTATAAAGAGTCTAGATACCATAGAAGCAAAAAAGAAGAAGTGAAAGAGGGGGAGAGAGTGGGAGGAGATAATGTGAGGAAAAGTGGAAGTTTGTGAGGGTATTTATAGGTAGAAATGACAACCTAGTTTGTATCTAACATTAATGTGGTAAAAAAAACGTGTGAAAGTGGTTAAAAACGTGCAAATTGAATGTTAAAAACCTGACCAAAGTGGAAAAAACGTTTGTTCTTCAGCTCTGACCACCGGCCAACGTGCGTGAGTTAACTCGCGCACATGTCAGTGGTGCATGACTTAAGTCACACAGAGCTTATAATATGCGTGAGTTAAGACACACTGTGTGACTTAACTCACGCAGGAGTATATTTAAAAATCATGCTGGACGCGAGTGTTTTGAGCTGGGGAAAGAGCAAAATTCTAACTAACAACTTATGGTGACTCAATCTCTTGTGAAAATGGGCATTAGTTCAATCCAAAACATAGCTCTACCGTTAGGTCGACACTGATTTTATTTTGCCAAAAAAGTAATCAGAATAAAAACTCAACAATCACCACAACCATCTTTAAAAAAACTCAGCAATCATCACAACCTCATGCAAGTCAATAATGGCAAGAGTGCAAGACAATAGTTTATTATTTGTAGAGCGGAGCTAAGAAAAAGCAAGGTGGCTACAATCTACATTATTCTTCTTCCGTACTTTGTCGGTGTTGACAAATCAAATAATCCATTTTTGCAAGCCTAACTTCTCTGTCCTTTTTTCCTTAGAAAAAGAGAAATAATTGTTTAACAATTTATTTTTAACCTTTTATTGTTTTATTTTGCATGTGCTAGCCTCTTAAAAATAATAATTGAACAAGGGATGCGTGGAGTGTATCTAATAAACAAGACATAAATAGAAGATACATTACGGTCATCTAAGGCTTTATTAAATTTATATAAATTTAAATTACCAAAAAATATTATATAAACTTATAAACTAGGGTAGGGACACTTGGTAGGGAAGGTTCCCCACTGAACAGTTATTTGTGCCTTGAATTTTGCTTCTTGCTTGCTTGTGAGGGCTCCATGGATGATTTTGTACTCCAAGTTCGTTGTACCAAATTGGGAACTTGCATGTATATACCATTTGGGTGTAGTTTTATATTTTATGTCTTCATTTTTATATTGGTTTGTCGAAATTGGCATTGTATTGTCTGGCTCCATTGAGCAATGAGCATGTTCGGTTGATAGTTTTTTTATTTTTTTAATAGAGTTTCTGGTTTTTGTTAATTGGCGGCCTTTGCATTATAGGTAATAATTACCAATGAATTGGGCTCAAATCTTAATCTATTGGCTTTATAAACAAAGGTGGGTGGTCATTCAATTTAATTGAAAATATGTGTTTTGAAATTTTTTTATAATCAAAATGAGTTAATGGAATGTACATGAAGTTCAACTTGAAAGTAAAGTTGGCCGATAATTCAGCTAATAACTTACAAGAATTCTCATTTACTTCAAACATTTACAATGAGAAAGGAATTTTGTCTTTCTATTATGGGTTTTTAACTCCTCCAAAGAATTTTAAGTATATATAAGAATTTTTGAGAAATAATGAGCTATAAAAGAGATAACTAAAGAGTGAAATCAAGGAAACATAGATAAAATGCGAGTAAAATAAGTTGATTGATTGATTGAAGTGTCTAAAATGAAATGTGCAAATAATATTTATCAACAAAAATGTGTCTAAAATAGTATTTATGTATATGGTGCTCCATGTTTGCCATTACTCCTCATCTTTTGTTAGTGGAGGAGTCGGAAGAAGAAGAAGAAAAAATTCAGGTGGACCACTAAAATATATAGACACACAATTTAAGTTGTATAAATTATGAAACTGTTTTTCTATGGTACAACTATTGATTGGGGAAATTTTTTAGTTGATAGAATAGTATAAGGGAAGTTTGAAACCCCCACAAATTTGAAAGTTTGTAAACCTCCACTAATCGACCATGTATAAGCGTGACAAAAATCTCGTACACACTTTATAGGGGTATGGAAGCACCGAAAACTAAAATTGCCACAAAGATGTTTAAAATATGCAAAATAGACCTATATTTTTTAAATTTTCTCGGGTGGGACATGGCCCACCACAGCCCATGAGGGGCTCCGCCACTGTCTTTCGTGGCCTTTACTATTCCTCATTCACATATCATGCTTTCTCTGATTGTGCTTCCTAGGTTCTAGTTGCATTTGTTATTCATGTTTGTCATAAGGCCAAATTAGTTATAAAAAAGGACATAAGAGCTCTTAAGGCCACTAGCGCATTTCTTTCTTTGACTAGTTATTTAACCGACTATCTATAAATTGGTTCATCCTTAACTCAAATGTAGATCGTTTTTTGCTAACAACTTAGAACATTTTTAGATGTTAACAATACATGAAACTTGAACCCATTCCAATAATGAAATTAGCCATTTTGAAGGAAAGCTATTGTGTTTGAGCATTAATGTTGTTCATCTTTACAATTTCTAGGTTAATTTGGTAGTACAAGTAAATATTTTTGGTTGATTTTCTTAGATGTAAGGTTAATTTGATTGAGTTTTTTGTTTAATTGAATATATGTTTAAATGCACTTTTGGCCCTCATGGTTTGCAAAACTTGCGATTTTGGCCCCCCTATTTTGAAAATAGCATATTTAGTCCCTCAAGTTTCACCCCCTTTGCAAAAGTTAGGCCCCTCTTTAATTTTGACCAATCAAAGCTGATATGACATCGTTTTTTACAATAAAAATGTCAACTATGATTATTTTAATCCACTTGGATTTAAAATAATTAACAATATTTTTAAATTACAAAATTTAAATAAAAATTAAAACAAATTGAAAACACAAAAACAAAAAAAAAATCCTCAAACAAGATCATCAATTTTGATAGTGAATTTTCTCGAGCAAAAAATTCAGTTATCGCAGATCGGGAAACAATGATATATGAGGCATCAGATATGATTGAAAGTAATCTAATCCTTCTTGGCTCCAAAATGGGGTGAGTTTAGTTTGGAGAGAACGGATTTCATGCAAGGATGTTGGAACAGAAGTTTAAGGGTGTGTTTGGATTGAGGGTTTAAGAGGGGAAAGGATAAGAGGGTTTGATTTTCTTTTTTGAATTATGGACTATATAACATATTTTTCTAAAATAAATTAAATGTGATTGAAGTATTATATGACTACATGTTAATATGTTAACTTTTTAAAAAATATTTCATAGGTTCCTCCCCTCCCTTCCCCTCCTAAACCCTCAATCCAAACACACCCTAAATGATTCCTCTCGTTGTTTTTCTAGGTTCCTGAATGCATTGACAAGCTTGCTCAAGCTGGAATTAAGATATGTGTTCTTACTGGTGATAAAATGGAGACCGCCATTAACATTGGGTATAATATTGTGAATCGATTCACATGTAAATCGATTCAAGAAAACTGTGAATCTATTCAGGAAAACAGTGAATAGATTCACTGCGACACTATTCAGGAAAACTGTGGATAGATTCATTGCGATACTATTCAGGAAAATTTGACTCAATTCAAAAGTAGTGACACAAGGAAAATGGATAAAAGAAATGCTTGATATGTATCAATGAATCATGAATAAAATCAAGCAATTCACGGAAGGATTTTGCATGTATGACAACACACAAGACATCAAAGAATCACATGACACAATGAGACATGGTTTGCTAGGCTGCTTTAACAAGTTTCTAAGCTAAAGCTAATCAACATAAAAGAACATCATCAAATAAATCTAGCAATTCAGACATCATCAAAACACAAACCTATAACTAAAGCAATATCATCTTCAGGGAAAACCAAAACCCTAAAAAAAAGGCCAAAAGAAAACGAAAATGGCTCTTAAGACGACCTTGTTCCTAAAACGGCTAGACTATAGTGTAGTGGTCAAAGAATCAAACCCCCTGAGTTGACCCCATTATCAAACGACTAGGTTATAATAGGGATGAAACAATAACAACTGACTCCCTAGTACAGGTAACCACTCCGATGTGGAGGAGTCACACTGGTAAACGTCTACCTCATCTTCGGTCAAAACCCAAGGGGGGAATGAAAGTTAAACTTTAGTCGGTTATGCTTCTTAATAATGTCCGATGGATGACCAACGCCAACCATATGGGAGTGACACGGGACAAAAAACCAAGGGGGCATCCTAGAGAATTCCCCAAACTTGGACCTCGAGGAATTCCCTAACGCCCTAAAAAGGTATGACTATTTCAAAATTAAATATGAATTATGGTCAAACATACATGCAGGTTATAAACGACCAAGGCGCATGAAAAACACCTTGCTTAAAGTCATCAGAATTCATTAAATTCCAAAAGAAGGAAAATATTTACAAGGACCACAGATGGTAGTAGAGAGAAAAACTAAGCTACTCACCAGGAAGGTCTTCAATAATGACAAGTTTTCTGTCGTGAATCTTTTAACCAGGATGGATGAAATTCCACAAAATATTTAGAGGGTGATGACAATACTCAACTCGAACCAACCTGTCTTCAATGGAATTACAAATAGAAATTTTGACGTCCATGACAACCGGGTTATAAAGCTTCTCAAGTTGAGGTGCCTAGTCTTCGGCTTCCTTCAACACCGACTTGGTAACTAGTGGCTCACACTCTCGAGCCTCTATTTGGGTACTGCTCTCTCGTATAACTAAATGCAAACTCAACATCCTCTCGGACAATTCTCGATGACCTCTAAAATCTAAAACATCCTTCTTAAGTAAATCCACTTGCTCTGAAAGTTCTTGACCACAATTCTTCAACACTTCAAACACATTATGAGCAAAAGAAAGTGATAGGAACTTCCCGACTTTAGCTTCAATCAAGGTTGTCATATCCGCCTTTGTTTTCTCTATGGATAACCTTAAAGCCCATCGAGTCTCATTCAAACTCTATACTTTCTCTCGCAAGAGTTTCCTTTCATCATACACTGAAGTATCATAGACAAAAGTCGTCGAGATAATGGAAGAAACCCTATGCAAATGAATCAAGGAAGAATCTAAAATCTATTGACGTTCCTCTTCATGAAGATTGGGAAAGCAATGTTGATCTTCTTATGTAGAAGATTGGCTAAATCGTCACAAAACACGACAGTGCTAGGAGTATGCACATGAGGAAAGGTGAACAAAAATACAACTTTCGGCATAGGTAGACCGAGTGAAGGAATACAACCTTCATCTTGTCCCAAATGTAAGTCGCTTCTAGAGACAAGGGACAAGGAAAATGAATCTTCTATACCGACATAATGAACCACAACATGAGGACGACTAACTCGAGATTCCCTAACAGCATCCCTAACAACAATGTTCCCAAAAGACCTTCTTCTTAATACTCTATCATCAACATCAATAGGCTCCGACATTAAGAAAGCGGGAGTTGGCTCCTCCTTATAACAATCGATTGAGTGCACACTTTATTCAAGCTCCACAAATCATCTGAAAATGAAAGAAGGAGTCTAAAAAAAAGTGAAGGAATGACTAACTAAAGATAGACCTTCATTCTCTTTTGGTTTTCCTTAAAGCCAAAAGAACTTTATATCAATATATTGAGGACGAAAAATGCACTAGATAAGGTACTTAGGATTAAGGATCATATCAAGCTTGAAGTCATCCACAATCTCACAAAGAGCACTATTCACCCTCAACTCCTCAGCACTCAAGTCGATATCTTTTAAAACTACGGTTCCGCTTTCAAAATTAGTATGCTTTTTCACCCAGTAGAAGATGAGCCTGATCCCCTAGCGGCCATCCTATCACTCATGCTACTAAAGCTTCTAAAGCATCATCACCAAGCTCAGGATGGTCAGGAAGGTTACATAGACTTTTTTGGGAAGGTCTACTCATTGGAAAGACCAGGAAATACCTATCCAAAGAGAAACCCATGGGTTCTCCATAAAGCTCGAAGAACTTCTGACCTTGGCGAAACTGGATCAATCCATGATCTTTCTCTCCAGACGAGACAAACCATCAAAAAATGTGGAACAAAAGCAAAAATAATTGCAAGGTCACAACACAGTTTTTATACTCACACCAAAATTGGAAGGACTTCACCATCGCCCCGCTGGAAGAGTGTAACTGAGACTGGGCAACTTGCAATTCTTTCAAAAGTGAATCTTTAAACGGGCTAAAGGGAAGAAAAAAACCACTTGTAAGTCCCTGAAAAAGGCCTCGTAGATTAGGAGACATCATGCCTCGTAGGGGCTACATACACGTTTATCTCTAATAGGGACCCTGACCTCCCAATCTTCCTCCCAAGTACTCATTTGCCTAAAGGCCGACTTCATTTCATTTGGAGTGCTATAAATAAATGGGGTAAACCACATTCACTCTTCTACCCAAGAACACTAGTTAGAGGCCGAGAAAATCCAGTGTTGCCTTAAGATCTAGAAAAGGTGAAGGAATATTGATCCTGACCCAGGAAGTACGATCCATCCAACAGACAACTTCGTGAGAGTCAACATTATGACCAAAATGAGATTCTAAACCCCTTTTCAGTTCTTAAAAGGTAGAGTCTTCCCTAAAATTGGGAAATGAAAGGGAACCACAAGAGCACCATTGTCAGAAGAAGCAGATTCATGAAGAATAGCAACGCAATGGCAGCATGGTGAACCACCCTTTGGAAATGGGTCATCTTAACATTATCACTTGGCTCAGTGCCTGACCCAATTGAATCAAGACCATTGGCGTTTGAAGAGCCAACAACATTATGGGAATCAGAAAAACCCTTCATTGAAAAAGATGAGTAAATGGTGGAAGAAAAGCGCTATGAAATGATAGAAGGGAAAAGGTGGAACAAAACAGAGCCTAATAGGGAAAATTGAATATGAAAACTCTTGAAAACTTAAATCTTCATACTATATATACAATTGAAGAAGAGTGGGAATCAACGTCCCATAACTGCTTGAATTTAAAAGGATTAGTCCAATGGGAGGGGATAATCCTCGAAAAGGTAACTGCATTAAAGCACTATGAGGTGATCCCTTCAATCAACGAAATCATGGGACACGCGGCACGAAATCTTGGCATAAAGGATCATTTCAACTTGACAACAATCAAAATTGCGTATACCCTTACTTAGAACTCTCCAACTGCTACTTAGGTGAAATTCGTCAACCTTCTTTGTAACGCAAGACCGGTAGGAAAGCATCTTCACAACAACGAGGTCGTCCAATGATTTTCAAATCTGTTATAAGCTTTTTACGTCATAAAGACCCTTAATTCAAGACCATCAAACGAGAACAACGCCTCCCAAAGGCTCCCATACTAAGCAATTTAGGTTCATCACAACATGGAACGGGGTCTCACAACGACATCGCCTACGATATTACGATTTGAAGGTCATCCATCGCCCAAAATGCCTATATAAGCGTGGCACCTCTATCACGCCAGGTACACAATCACATAATCTCAAAACTAAACTTTTCATACTTTTCCCTCTCTCAAGCAAATAATGTCTTGGGCGTCGATGAGGTTGATCATCATAGTATTCACATTACCATTCAAATAGTCAAATCGTTGCAAAGTTTCTTCAAAATTGTTTCTGCGCGTAAATTTTTGTAGAGAATCTATTCACCCTCTATCTAAATTCATATTACATTGTCATATCGACCAACATGGATTTTGTCTAGTATAATGTGGTTGTTGCTACGATAAAAAGGTATTGTATATCTAATTGGCTGCTTTTGCTTTATGATATATACTCGTATATTGTCACATTGCAAAACTTTCTTGCTCTCACATCGTCACACGCTATTGCATTCACATAAAATTACTTGCCTAAGACTTATCACATACAAATCTAGTCTTTATCTTAATGCTGTAGGAGGAAGGGAACAGAAGTTGATTGATTAAACCCCACGTTTTGATGGTGCTTGTTAAAATTGGGTCCACGACGAGAAAACATTTTGGCTATATATTCTTTCCCAAGTGGTTAATATATAACAAAGCACTTGGAGTCTTCCTTGAAGATATATTTGAATTGAATCACCTGGATGGTGACCTTAGTGTCTCCATCTTCATACTTCCAACACACCCTTTCTTTAATTTGATTCTCTCTGCTTTTCTCCGCCTATATGATGCACATGTCATGTTGTAACGAAAAGAAATTAATGGAAAGCATTTTACAAAATTAATATCTTCATTTCAATGCTCTTTGATTCTCCCATTTACATTAAAAAAATTAGAGTAAATTACACTCTCCTCCCTTTAAAGATGCTTGAATTACACTCTCCTTTCCTTTTATGTTAAAATATACACTGTCCTCCCCTCTTATTCAAAACTTATTAGAAATTTTTTCACTCCTCTCCCTTAAGAGAAGCTTGAATTACATTCTCCTCCCATGTTATGTTAAAATCTACACCTTACTTAACACACTTCAGGAAAAAATAGTATTGCGGGTATATTTTAATATAATAAAAATTTGAATACGTATTTTTTGCTATTTTTTTATTCAAAATTTCACTAACGTATAGTTTTAAAACCTATAATTAAATATGAAACAGCCCAAAATAAAATTAAAATATGTGAAAAATTACTAAAGACAATAAAACATGATTATTTAAAAGTTCATTTTATACTCTAAATTATAAAATCAACATCAAAATATTTAAATTTAGTTATCATTGACATTTAAATTATAAAGAAATGAATTTATTTTTCTTAAATGGTAGTTCAAAATTCGTATATATCATAAAAAAATTAATTTATGTTAAAATAGATTAAAGTGTAGTGGATATTTAATTATTAATTAAAGGAGGGCGGGGGGTTGTAATTCAAGCATCTTATAGGGAATGGAGTATAAATTTTACTTTTCAAATGAGTGAAGTGTATATTTTAACATAAGAGAGAAGTGAAGTGTAATTCAAGTTTCTCTTAGGAAAGAGGAGTGTAATTTACTTAAAAAATTAATGTACCTTTTCCAGCTTATAAAAAATTAATGTACCTTTTCACAAATTTTTCTTACTCGTCAATTTTTTTCACAAAAAAAATCATTAATAAATCATTATACAGAAGAAAAAAAATGTTATATTTACGGTTACTCAAATTAGGAGAATAAGAATGTGAAGGAAAATCAAATGTAACAGAATAAAACAGCAGACAAAAAATTTTTGATTTTCTTTCCTTGGATCATTACGAATTTACTCATGAATCAGTGATTCGATTGTTACCTCGAAGTGTGGAATCTGAAAGTTGGAAACTGAAAACTGGAATCACGGTCACAGCAAAGCAAGCAACAAGCAGCAAAGCCTCTAGCAAGTCCACACGAACGGTGCTCCTCCAAAACTCGGTGCTAGCCAAGGAATCATAAGTTTCAGAGAGCTAGGGTTTCTCCAAAACGTGTAACTAAAAACTTCAGCACTAGGGTCCTATTTATAGAACTCCTAGTGTGTTCTGCAAGTCAGAAGTCACTATTGGGCTTCAGTAAGCCCAATAACGAGTTTAATAATTCTGCTAACTAATTAGCGTTATTTACTAAACGCACCCCTTATATAAGTCATACTTATATATTTCTCTTTTGACCGTTCTTTGTGTGTGACCCTATAGGTTCTAGTCACATTGGCAATAATATTAAGTCTAATATTTAATACTATAAACAATGAGCGGTATCTAGTAACACATCATTGCTACCCAAGTGACAAGAATGTCAAGTGATCTGACGAAACCTTTCCATGATAATACTTATGTGTACGCTTACTCCTTTGTCCTAATATCTATATTGATCTCAAGGCATAGATTTTGTCACCCTTGTATAAATCAATATTTATATTTCTTAATTCCGAAATATACCGAATAACGAATAAGTCCAATATCTTATATTTACTTAGTTCAGCATGGCCATGCATTTCATCTAGAGGCCAAAGATATAACTTCTGTTTATGAGGAGGGACAAATCTCATCTAGGACACTCATGTCCCTCAGCATGATTCATCAAGTACCCATCAACCAACGTTATGGTTATCCTTTCACAGACAACATTAGAATGGCAACAAAGCACTTGAGTCCACATCTAGAGATCATAGTGGTTTCAGGTCTAAGAGTGATATACACTATTATCATTGTGAGAATATCTTATGACAATTTCATAACATGCTATGTAGTATTCTCACAGTGGGTCAATCCAGTATAAATATTACTCCTAATATTTATACCTATTCATATCTATGACCCATGAGATGTGGTCATCAGTCTACATACATAATAGTCTCGACGCTTTATTATTTATCCTTATTCATATTAAAGCTTGACTACGGATATATTTAAGGATAGCGTTCTTTATGATAATGTAATCTCATGATTAAGTCACACTTAATATATTATTACATGAACTATCTATTCTAAGGACTTTATTAACATTACTATAAATATAATAAAGAGTGTCATATATTTATTCAATAATAAAAGTCATATACATAAGATAAGTTCAACATAAACTATTGGCCTCTAGGGCTTACACCAACAAAATGAGAATAAATTTCCCCTAAAAAAAGAAGAATAAATTTATCAAATAAACTTCGAAAAAGTGGTACTTATTAATTGTTTTCCCTTTTATTTTTGGTCAATAACAAGTTCGTATATTTGACATTAATACTAGTGCAACTAATTGGAATGAACATGAATAAAATATTTTTGCCAATAATTACAAATAATAGTTTTGCCTATTTTGTCGTTGTATGTTATTAACTTAGGTGTTGTGAATTTGTTCACATATTCATTCTATATGTTTTTTCACGATATTGAACATGTTATTGTATCTTATGTATTCTATCAATTTGAATAAATGAATATCATTTTACTTTTATAAAAAAAAATAGTTTTGCCTAAAAAATATGAATAAAGTAGTTTATGACATATTGACGAACATTTATTTGTTTTTACTGAAATAATGAACTAGTTTATTTTTGAGGGAAAAAAAATATAGAACTAGTTATTTTTAAATTATTTCAATATATTCATATTATAATTTATATAAAAAAAAACTTATATTTATGTAAAAAAAAAAAAAAACTTATAATTTATATATAAAAAAACTTATATTTATGTAAAAAAAACATATAATATATATAAAGAAACTTTTATTTATGAAAGTTTAAAAAATATTATAAAAAAAACCGGTTGCTTAGCTCAAGTTTGTGGTGGTCAGAGTTTTAACCCCGAACCTTACATATATTATGCATTATCCCTATTAACTGAGATAAGCTCACGAGTACTGCTTAGCTCAAGTTTGTCCCTTGGTTGAGGTTTATTTGAATACTGCTACCGGGACTTTAATTTTTAGAAATCTCGACACGCAATGTTTATCACAAATTAGTACATACTTTGCAGCCATTAATTGAGTTTCATTCTTGCAAGTAAGTATAAGTTTTTTCTGACTAATATTCCAGCCTGGTGCCCGTGGAAACCTCCAAGAATCATTGTATTTGTCTCCTAAGCATAATTTATTAGAAACAATACGAAAAAACTCGTAAGAATTTGTGCACTAATTGGTTCTTTATCTCTCTCTCTCTCTAGATGCTGAATTCAGCACTGTAGGGACATCAAAAGACACGTGTTAAATGGTGCTAGTGAATATATCAATCAAGGAGATATGCATATTACGTCTTTGTCTATAGAAATACTAACATCTTATGTGTATAATTTTCATAGGTGTTACAAAAGACCAAAAAGACAAAACTTGTTTAGTGGGGGAATCATCCCATGATTATCTAGCTTAATTAATCATAAAATGCACCCTTGTTAATTAACATTTTGTGACATTTTACTAGTACTTGTTAAAAATTAATTAACTATACTAAACTAAAAATACTTTAATTAGATTTTTTTTTTATATGTGGGTACTATGGGTACATCCATGTGCATATATTCCTAACATTACATGGTTCCATTGGCGTGTCTAGTGGCAGAGGCAATGGAAATGATAGGGGGGATTTAAATTGTTCTGCTTACTTACATTCATAAATTTTAAAAGGTTTTAATTTGATGGAATGGCTAAGCCTTGATTAAATTTGTAGTTTGTGTCACAATTAATTAATGTGTGTTGATGAAGCATATCTTTGGGGTGATTCTAGTAAGGGCAGACAACCTTTTCCTTTTTGATTTAGAGGGATGAATAAGCAAAATTTTGTTCCTCAAATTGGAGAAAAGAATAGCTAAGTCACTGCCTTATGTAGATCTTGTTGCAAGACCATATGGTTATGCTTTTAGTTGTGTCATGTCTTGTATATTTGTCTGCTTCATTTTCAATTAACTCCTTTTTATTTATGTTATTTCTCGTTAAGTTCAGGTATGAGTAGTTAGTCTTACATTGGTTATGATTTGACAAAAAGTTGGATAAATAAAAGAGATGATTTATACTCCAACTGTCATAATATTTTGAATGAAGATGTGGCGGTGATGTTGATCTTTTGACCCATTATTTCTTGTGTTGCTCACCTAATCTCTCCAACAGATGATATTAAAACCCTAGATCGACTTGATGAGAAAGTGGAAGTGAAATTATAGTGTATTGAATCTTTGTATAAAAAATACGGTGTAGGATGTGGGAGACCTATAACGCCTTGCATGTAAAATACTTGATCAAAATAACGATTGTTTTTTAAAAAAAAAAAAACAAATGCATCAATAAAAGAATTCAAAACAAAGTGTTTAATGTTGATTTATTGAATCTCTTATCGTTTTTCATCCACCAAAATATAATTTTTAATTGGTTAATCGAAAAACAATTATAGTAATTCATATCTTAAATTGAATCATATACATCTCCATTGAATTTTCACAACACAATCTCACTTTTTTACTCTTCATTTTTTTCCAGAATACGTCTATGTGAAGTATCTTACAAGTATATGTGTATATCTGTCGAGTATCTTATAAGTATCCAATAAAATATATATTATAAATTAAAATAATTAATTATTATACTCCGTGGGAACATATCTATGAGTATCCGTGAAGTCTTGATATTCGATACGGGTACTTCTTCATTTTGGAGTATTCAAGTTTCATAGTTTTTTGTTGTATTAAAATTTTAAAATAGTTTCTGATTGTGCACTCTATTAATCAAAATAGTTTTTCACATTAAAGTGTTCTGTTAATGCTGTCAGTTTAATCTCTTAATATACTTATCTAACGTAATATTAATCCCTATAAGTACTTACTTATGACATATCATGTCTTATAAGAAAAGAGTTACCGTAAACATTGCATGGAAGCATGACAAATGTCGTGTGCCAGTAAGTGTTTACTGTCAGGGATCTAACTGATAGTAAGTATACACAGTCAGGGACCTAACAGCAAGTCTCTCGCAACCACAGAACAACTTCATTGAGGAAGATGGCACAATTCTTGACGAAGAGCAACACTTCATTGGGACGAGTTTGGGGATATTGATTCTCGGTTCAGAGATATTAATTTTCGGGGATATTAATTTTCGATTCAAGGATCAAAGTGACAATTTTCTACTTACATTTTAGTTCATGTTACACCTTACATACACTTAGTTCTTGTTACACCTCATACTGTGTCAACATAAAACTTTTGTCAGACCATTTGTTAACAAAATTATTTAACGTCAGGAATTAAAGTGATAACGAAAATGCACAAATAATTACTTTATATTTAATTCTGAGTCAGAAACCTTTGCGACAATGAGGAGTAGAGTTAGAGATCAAAATAACTATTTATTCTTTATTAATTTGTATGCATATGGAAAAGCTTTAAGCGAAACTTATTTTAGAGATGTGTTATTTGAACAACCATTTGAGAGACAACTTTTGTAACAACCACTAATTTACAAAGGAAAGTAGACAGTGACACGGAAACCAGAGTAATAGAGAGAGAAAGTAACAAAAATAATGTGAGTATGAGAGATAAAATTGTCACATAAGTTGTTACAAAATGGTTGTCAAAATATCATTTCACTTTATTTTAAAATGAATGGAGTATTTAGCGATGCTAGTATAGATCGTACAAATAAGAAGAGAAAGAGTACATACGTTTATTACTGGTGTGTTCAGAAGAGCAGAGGCCATGCACAATAACCAAACACAAAAATGAAATAGGTAACGTGTGCATTGCATACACAAGGCAAACGCAGAAAGAAGCAGAGCCTTACATAGTGGTCGGCGATGAATGTGTTTCACCCGACAAAAGCTGCCACCACTTTCACACCATTTCTCACATGTGCTTATTTTTCAATCAAAAAGCATCTGCAATGGAGACTTTTATATTTGTAATCTTAAATGAATCTCATATAAACACATCATTTTTTTTATTTTTTTTTAATAATAATACTTAATAGGTATTCCACAAATAACTACTTTCTCCGTTTTAAAATGAGTGTCATTTACTAAAAAAATTGTTTCAAAATGAATGTCACTTTACATTTTCAATACAACTTTAATTTTTTTCTTCCATATTTACCCTCAATAAATACTCCAACTTTTCTCTCACACAATTTTCAATGTAACTTTAATTTTATCTTTTTCTTATAAAGTAAAGGCAGTTTAGTAAAAACGTTATATCCAATGATTATTTCGTTCTATTTCTTAATCCGTGTGCCAAAACCTAAAGCGACACTCATTTTAAAACGGATGAAGTATTTATTAATGAAAAGTAACAAAAGCAACTCAAATAATGATTATTTTATTGAAAAGTGGTGTGGAGTTCACTTAAGATTTGGGGTCTTAGAGCATCCACAATAGAGACCCTCAATTTTGTGGTCTTAAACGGGTCCCACATGAACGCCTCACCTTTTTATAATTTTTTAATAATAATTCCTAATAGGTACTCAACCACTCCAATAAAGACCCTCTAACAAAAGGTCCATATGGGTCTCACCAATAACTATTACAATGATTATTTTAAGAAAAAGTAATGTGGGGTCCACTTAAGCATTGAGGTCTTAAGTGAGACCCTGAGACCCTCAAAAAGAAAATCACATTGGGGGTACCTATTGGATACCAGGTCTTAAATTGTGAAGACATCACCAATGTGGATGCTCTTAAGTGAGACCATGGGTCTTAAAAGACCCCCAATTTTTTTCTCCAATGGGGGTATCTATTAGGTATTGGGTCTTAAATGGTAAAGAGCCTACTAATGTGGATGCTCCAACATGACTTCTTTTTTTTTAAATTGTTAACAAATATCCTTTAGAAACACTTTTTACCTTGATTTTTGTTAAATAGCCGTTGGTTTAAAATCAATTACTTACATGATCAACCGGTAAATCTTTGAGATATATTGTGTTTGTTATTTTCCAGAAAATGATGAATGTTCTTGATATTATTATGCAGAATATGAATATAACCGTCAAATTCAACAAAGGTCAAACCCGTCGAATTATCTTCAGAGAAATAAAGTAAATTGCTTGAAAAGAACAAGTAAATTGCAATATAATTTAAAGGAATAAACATAAATTGCATTGATTGAATGTAAATTGGTATACAGATTCATATATTCAGACTTGTTACTCGTTTCTCTCTAAACGCAGATAGTTTGAGTGTAAGTTTTTTGTATGGTTGAATTGTGACCCCTTTTTCCTATGAAAAACTAATATTTATACTAAGTAACTACCTACACAGAAATGTTCGAACATAACTACTAATAACGGCTACAGATATCTCTTTGATTTGAATTTCAAATAACATCCTTCGACACTAACCGCTACTTGGCTTCTTCATTTGGAACCAAACTCTTTTCGACCCCTTTTTTCATGTCGAACCATGACCTACGAAACAAAATTTCTTTCCAAGTTCATACCTTTGACTAGACCGGCGCGTCGAACACATTAACTTTTCTTTAAAGCTCAAGTCAAACTTCATTGACTGCATTTATTATAACCTGTCGAAAATACAGGCTAACAAACACTTTTTAAAAAGCTTAAAGTAAAATTTTATTTTTAAAATTGTGTGTTTAACCTATTAAAATATAAAAAGTGATTTTTTAATATAAAAATTAGTAACTATTTTTATTTTTAAATCCTTAATAAACAAATGCACTAATAGTACTCTCTTCGTTTTCATATGTAAGCACTATTTGCATTTAATAAAAGGGTGTTTAGATATAAGGACGAAGGGAGTGTTTATTAAGATGACTTGTTTTTTTATTTGTGCCTGAGTAGAGTTTTTTTTATAAATAAATGGAATGACGACAATCATTAAAAACTTGTACATATAAGTGATGGACGACGTTCATCTTATGAATTTTGATATTTTAATCAATTGAGTTAAAATTTGTGGATGCGAAAAAGCTTTTCTTTTAAGCTAGAAAAATACTAGTATTATAGCAGAAGTTTCTTATAAATATTATTTTTTTTAAATGAATCATTTTTGTGTTAATTGTCGACAAGATGTGGAATGATTAATTAAAGAAACGTAAATTTGTAACGGATTTGATTTCGTAATTCAAAGATTTTATTTTTTTATTGAAAAAAGCAAAATAATATTCATTTATTTGAATTGATTAAATGCATCAGATACAATAACATGCCTGCAAATAATGTGATTAAATCTAAATCATAATACTCATTCATCTACATCAAAACTTTATATATGTGGGAATCACTTATTTCAATAAAATAAAAAAAGGAAAAAAGATGTATAGGGTGATTCTAAGTAAAAAAATGACCTAACATCCCCCAACCCCCAATGAATGAAAGAGAAAGATAATTTTGAGAGACGTTGAAGTTTCTCTCACTAAAAAATTTGGGTCGATCGTGAGTTGGTACACACTGTAAAATAGTTGTCCTTGTATTTTTCGTAATGTCTATGACAAATATTTATTCAATGTTTTTTATGTGTCAGTACAAATATGTGTTAAATGTTTTATAATTATGACGCTTCTTCTAGATCATTTACATGGTGGGATGATTACATGATTATTTATTTATTTATTTTGTTAAATAATAATTTTTTTATTTATGTTTTTAGAAGTATTTTATTACTGTCTTTATTTTTCAATAAATAGATAATATCAAGAGAAATGGAGTAAATGAAAAATGAGCTCTTATACATGAACCACCTTAGGTGGCATACATCCTTTTACACCCACACACATTTGTGACAAGTGGCAAAAACATTAAAAAAAAGAGATGAAAAGAGGCGGTGATGAAATGTGAAATTACTAAAATACCCCTAACACAGAGGGTATGAAAGGTATATAGAAAAGGGACACCTATCTTTTTTCATAAAAAATAGTTAGTCGAAAACATGCAACTTTATGAATCATTGCCAAGAGATCAAATATATTTAGTAAAATGTGTCTTCAATGAATCACAAGTGAGGAATTAATTTATAACATTCCATAAGTATTGGAAAAGGACCCAAAACGCCAGCATAAAGTGTTGTTGAAAACTAAAAAACCACAAGCGTTAAAAACACAACTATTATTTTTCACTCTATTCATTTCCTCGCGTGTCCTATTTTTTTCCAAAATACCCTTAGTCTGGATTACATAATCCAAACTCCTTTCGGATAATGAAATCTGGACAAATTCGTGAATTTTGGAACTTAAACCAACCTGATGGATGTTGATGCCAATGTGCAATAGATGGATTCAAATTATACAATCCGGAAAGTTTTTACACTTTTCGGATTATGTAATCCAAAATGTGTTAATCACCCCGTAGAAAGTCAACATTTGGGTAAAAATATTGTTTTCGGATTACATAATCCGTAAAGTTTAAAAACTGTCTGGATTATGGAATCCGAACTGCATCAGCACAGAGGCAGAAGCCATCTGTTTTGGCTGAGCCTCTGTTTTAGAGCATTTAGTTAACTGTTTTGGCCTTTGACCATTTGTTCAAACAGAAAATCCAATTTATTACATAACAATTAACAACACAATAAACTCCCTCTGTCCCATTTTAATTGAGCCCTTGGCTCATTTCACACTTATTAAGAAAAAATGTATAAGTGAAAGAGAGAGAGAAAAATGGTTTTGAGTGTCTTATCAACTATTGGTGCATTCTTCTTTATCATAAATGCAAAGTAGAATATATTGAATTGGGAGTGGTGAAAGTAATATTAATTAGTGTTATAATTGGAAAAAAAAAAGTAATTAATATTGTATTGAAAAGTGAAATTGGTCAATTTTTATGGGACAATATTTTTTTTTAAATGGCTCAGTTATTATGGGACGGAGGGAGTAATTTTCAAACATTAATAAAGCATAAAAATTAAATTTTTCCAAGTGTTACATAACTACAAAGGATCCAAAATATTCAAACATAACATAAATGATTAAAAATTACAATCAACCCCTTATCACTACACTCCTGCCACCTTTGGAATCCCCGACACCCTTAGTAGCTCCCCTACGACGGTAAACCTTTCCACCATGCACCTCTCTCAATACTTCCTCTAAATGTTGTTATGCCTCAGACCCGCGCTGCACCTCACCACAAGACATAACAACATACACATGGTATCTGATACGACCCAACCTCCCACTCAGCTCTAAGTACCCATGCTATCCATCCTCCTGAGCATCAATCTCATCAATGGCCTCCCGCTCTGGTGACCTCGACACCGAAACCTCCATGTCTGGAAGAATCATAAAACAAGTGGATGTATCCATATGCTGCCTCAACACCATACAATGCAGGGTGACCCAACTCCTGAGGTGTCAACGCATAATCAAGAGCACGCTGAAAGCAGAGGGTGATTTCCCTTAAGGTTTGCTGGGGAGGTGCACTCTCACATGGATGTCTCGGGACGGTCTGAACGTACACAAACTGATGAAACACCCGCTCCGACAGATATCTCATCGTGCGGTTACTGTATCCGAGCCATCCTGAGTAAAGGCTGACCGGCTCAAAGGGACATGCCTCGCGATGCTCTTCATATGGGGCCATGACAACACCCGACAAATCTAACACATCCACATGGCCTATGTATGAGTTTGGTGTAGACAAACCAAATCGTGATGCAAAAAGCATGGCACGTGGATAATCCTCCTGATATCCACCCCACGCATCCTTGCTGCCTATAGCCATGAATGCTGATAAATTCAAGCATGCAACAAAGACAACCACATATAAATATATAAACAAGGTCAAAACTTACAGATGAAAAAACAAACATAATTATTACTTTATACATGCAGCAAAGACAAGTATCATGACAACTGACTGTAGGCCCAATGGGAAGGATGGTTAAGCTCCCTATACAATTGAGGTAGGCATGTAGCTCCCTATGAAAAACCAGAAACAACCTCTAGGCCTCTGAAGTACCTCAGGTAGACAGCATCCACATAGTTGGCGCTCTTGTCAGTGAAGAGCGTGATCCCCACCAAGAACATCAAATACATGCGCAGAGCCTGGTCCCGCAATCTCTATACCTCCTCCTCCATACCACCGTCAGTATCTAACGCCAACTACAGTTGGAGACGCTCCTTGAAAATCCTCCTTAAGTAGCTAAACTGTGCATGTGCACCTCTGGTCTCAGTCACCTCATCAAGAGCATCTCCATCAGTAGACTTTAAATACCTCATCATTATATCCACCACATCGTCCCTTAAAATAGTCTCGTTGGACAGAAGCATGCCATCAATGGGGAGATGCAGCAAACAAGACACATCATCAAGTGTCACTGTCATCTCCCCAAACCGAAGGTGGAAGCTCGAAGTCTCCTTGTAACAACTCAATTTTTGATAGAATTATTTTAATTAATTATTATGTGTGTTTGTATGTTCTTGTATGTGATTATTTGTCTCTGTGTGTATTTTATTTGAGATTACTGGATTTTGACTTAAGAAGGGTATTTTAGTCATTTTAGCCTCGGGGGTATTTGGTCATTTAGTGAGCAATGGTAAATTATTCATTTGGTTACGAGATTTATTTTGGTGTTTTAAGTGAGAATAATTATTTTTACTAAGTTACTAGTGAGATGGAGTAATTGATTAGAGACGGTAATTATTCGTTATTTTGACGGTTTAAGTGTGTAGTAACTCAGAGAATTAGTTGGTAAGAATATTGAGCCCATTAAGACAAATAGAGATTGAGCTCATTTGTGTAGTGACTATATAAACACTAGTCTTATGAGAAATTTCGTCATTATCTTCATTCACACACTTTTACAAAACATTTTGGAGATAGAGGTAGAGAGAGAAAGAGGATCTTGAAGAGCAAAGAAGAACTAGAGAGAGAAAGCTTGGCGTTGGTGGCTATGAGCTAAATTGAAGCTAGGAATTGGATTCTTGAATATTAGAGGTAAGGGGGAGAGTCTCTTTTCACTAATTAAGCTATAATCACTTATTTCCAATTATGGGTTTAAGTGCTTTTGTGATAATTGTGACTTTTTCTGATTTTAAATGACAAAATTTGTGCTCCTATTTCATGTGAAATTGTGGGTATGATAAACTTCATGAAATTGTTGTGTTAATAGCTTAAACTTCATAGTTGTTGTTGTTGTTGAGTTGTTTTGATGATTTTTGACTATTTGAGTGAAAATCATGAATTAGTGTGTGATTGTTGTTGAAACATGTTTGAATTCACCTCATTAATGATTGTTTATGTTTATGTGTTGATGGGGTTTGAATTGGTGTGGTTGTTTTGACGTTTGAATGAAAAATGAGAAGAATGGTGATTTTTGGTGAAAATGAACTAGATGATGATTTTGAGATGAATTGGTGTTATAATCTAATGTTTGTTGTTGTTTTGAATGTCTTTTGATGTTTGTAATCAAGTGTATAAGCTTTGGGGTTGAAGTGATCCAAATTGAGGGTTTTGGGTGAAAAGTTGTGCATTCTTGTAAGAGTTCAACCAGAACAGGGGAACTGCTCTGGAGAAAACTCGCTCAGAGCGAGAATCTCGCTTAGAGCGAGTTGCTCAGTGACAACACCCATTGTTTTGGGTGTTCCTAGGGGATCGATTCGGACCGTCCAAACTAATTCTCTTGATGTAAGGGTGTGAAAAGTAATAGCAGTACATTATAGTTGGGCATAACACACTCCATCAATTAATTTAGTGGCTTCTCTTTTGTGTATTTTGATGGTCTTGTGAAATTATGTGCACTAAGTCTAATGTGTACTGAGGAGCAAAGTAATTAAGGACCTCTATGACTATAAAAAGGGATGTAATCTAAACTTTACTCGCCAAAGTACATACTAGAAAACTCTTGTAATATTCTTATTATTTCAATAAATTATGGAAAATCGTAACAAGTGGCCCTAGGGCATTGTTTATTTAAGGAGTAAAAAGAAGAAACTTTTGTATATAAAATTGTGTGTTTATGACTATGGCAAGTATTTGACTTATATTTCCAAGATACAATTTCCTTTTATTGATTCCTTAAACAATGACCTTGAGCACTTGTTAGCATGACCAATAAAATATTGTGGTTTTACTTCTTGCTTTTTTTTCACTAGGTATCTTATCCTTATGACGAGTGAGTAATTTTCTTAGTCTATGGGTCATGGAAAGTAGTCTTATAACAAGTTTTCTATAATCCCAATTTCTTTTCAAAACAGATTTTTGTACGATTGTTAGAACTTAGCGAATCAAGAGAGGTTTATATAAGCAAAACAAGATCAAACAATCATTAGTCAATGTTATCAACGAGATAACGAAAGTAAAAGTTTATAACAGACAGACGAAAGATGTTAGACACCATAATTCACTAAAAGCAAAGGCAACCACCAAGGGACCATAAGGTGAAGGTAATTGTTGGACTTATAAGTTTAGACAAAGGATTCTAAGCATGAGAATGACCTACAAACTTTTAGAATGTTAAGTCAATGTTATCAACGAGATAACGAACGTAAAAGTTTATAACAGACGAACGAAAGATGTTTGACACCATAATTCACTAAAATCAAAGGCAACCACCAAAGGACCATAAGGTGAAGGTAATTGTTGGACTTATAAGTTTAGACAAAGGATTCTAAGCATGAGAATGACCTACAAACTTTTAGAATATTAATGGATATTCGAGCTTAATGGGCCACACCAACAAGGTAGGAATAGGAATGTCATGTTAGCAAGCACTTCTCTATTGTTAGAAATAGAATATTGTTATAAAAGAGAATGTCCCATCCTTAGGGATGCATTCCCAAGGCAACATAAAGGAATAGAAGTTGGATAGTTTATTGTAGTGATGTACTTCAATGATTTCAAGGCCTTTCGATCATTGTATATTTGTAAAATATTTTCCAAGCATTTCTAAATCATCTATCTTATAAAACTCAAAAACACTTTTTATTTGCATGCTTAGGAGAAATGGTTAACCTTGAGGATCACAAGTCTTTGTAGGATCGATATTTTATTACGAAGATAAAGATGTGCACTTGCGGGGACTTCTTGAAAATCGAGGTATTTTTTTTCTTAATTTTGTTATAATTTATTTTCCTTTTTGTTCTCTTCTTTTTATCTTTAATTTTTTATTATAAGTGTTTTCTTGTTTGGATGCAAAACACTAGAAGTCTTTGGGTGTTGGTGTAAGCCATAAAAGCCAACGGTTTTAAGTTAAACTTATGTTTTCTATCGTGACTTTTATTATTAAATAATATGAGGCCTTCTTTATTATATTTTTTATAAGATTAATAAAGTCTCTATAATAGATAGTTTGAGTAATGAAACTTTAAGTGTGAGTTAATCATGAACTTCATCAACATATAAAACACTATTTTTAAAGTATATGTAGTCTACATTTATTGTGAAGTAGGATAACATTAAATTGTATAGACTATTATGTCGATAGACTGATGATCACATCTCTGGATCATGGATAAAAAGTTATCAAGTCTTCATTTATGTATAAATATTAAGAGTAATATTTATATTGGATTAACCAGTTATGAGAATACTACATAAAATGTTATGTAAGTCACAAGTTTTCCTCATAGTGATAGTGGTGTATACCACCCTACGAGTTCTACCTAAAATCACAATGGACCTTAGATGTGGAGTCAATTACTTTGTTTTGATAATCATAAAGTCGATCGATGGGTGTGATAGTCATTCATATAGTGATCTTAGCATCATTAAGAAGTCATTTTAGCTAGTTAGCATTTTTATAGTTAAATATTTGTAAATAAAAAGACAAATACAGGTGGGAGTGCAAATTGAAGAACAGTGATCTCGAAACATGTCAAGTCAACTAAACAAGACAACTTTCTGGTCGAACTATACAATCTATCAGATTATTAAAATGATTTCTTGGGGTATAGTCACTATCAATGTTTTGGTAAGGCAAAATGGGAGAAGTGTGATGTGTGTTATGAGCCACGCATCATGCAATCACAATGAAAATCAAGATTGAACGTTATTTCCCTTGATGTGACGCGTAGAAGGATGCATCGTTGATGACAGGAAATCATAAAGGATTTTTAGTGTCTTTTTAGAGTCATTGTAGAGTTAAAAGTATAAATGGGAAAAATGACCTTTAAACATGTTAAAATAACTCAAACCAGGAAACTCCATAACTGTACTATGCTTAATAACCAGGAAACTCTTGGGGTATAGTTGTTGTAGACGTTTAGCTTTTAAGAAATGGGACAAGAAATAACTAAAAGTATAAAGATCAATATTTTTACAACTCTTGGGGTATCGCGTCTTACAGGCCATGTGTCACATCATTGAAGGAATTTGTTGTTATGCGAGAATTGGAGAAATCCTCTTTATCACATGGCTTTGTTGCCAAGGACTGCATCAAATTATATTGATTTTACATTCTTTTTTTACAGTTTCTCAGAATTTGTAATACTTATTGTTGTCAATCGTACATTACTTGTGATCACTATTTGAGTTTGACTTCAAAGGTTCTAAATTACAAGGGGTAATCCTTTGATCCTTGATCATGACCAGTCGTAAGGATCTAGCAAAAGGAAAAATTCAATTATTTTATATGATACGCTTAACCTAATCATGATTTTGATTTCCGTTTGTCGGGGTAGAGAGATTATTTCATCAACAAACAAGAAAACAATTAAAATCATTAAACATGGCTGAAAATCATGCTTTGAAGCTAACGATTTTAAAATAAATCCTAATTATTGTCTTTGATACATGATCGTGAATTTTCTAGTTTACCATTAGATGATTTATACCTTCATTTGGATGATCTATACTATCTTTCTAGAATAAAAGGAGTTTCTAATTATTCCATAATACTTAGACCTTTCCATTTCTTACTAAGGGATATATCTAGAGAATGCTACATATTATATGTGCATGACCCATAAAGAATTGGGAGGAATTGAGATAAGCCTTCCTCCAAAATATTTTCCCATATCTTAGAGTATACAATTGGGACGAGAAATAAATACCTTTTCACAAAAAGAGGAAGAGTATTATATGAAGCTTGGAAGCGTTTCAACATGCTTAAATTCATGTCCTCCACATGGATTTAACAAATGTTGATCACAAAAACCTTCTACATTGGAATTCTTGACACAAATAAGGTGATGATAGATGTATCCACCAGATGCGACTTGATGAATGAAGGAGTATAAGATGCCTTCTCCCTTCTTGACGATAAGGCTCAAAACAAATACCAATGGTCCGATGAAAGATCTCCTCTCAAAATTGGGAACAAGTATCATGTTAATTTTTTGAATAAAATTTCTTTTATGATTCAAAATTTATATCATAAAACTAATAACATAGGTGGGAAGAGTGTTGTATTTAATCTTGAACTTAATGAATGTAATAGTATTTTTAGTCAAATGACTTCCACTCGCCCAAAAAAAAAATCTTAGAACAAAATATCATGAAGAAATTAAATGAAATTGAATCTAGAATGAAAATATTAAAACAACACAACTCTTCCGTCCCTAATCCCCGAGAAAACCCAATACACATTATCTCCCAAATAACTGGAAAAAAAATAATTAAAGGGACCAAATAGTAAAGAAATGAAAAAGAGTGATAATGTGGAAAATGTAAAAATTCAACCAACTAATGAGAGGTTAGAAGAGAAAAGGGAAATAATAAATTTAAACTCGACTAACCTATTGAAAAATATAGTTGTGAATGATTCTTGTTGTATGATTGATTTAGTTGATAATGGTTTAAAGAAAAGTTCTATATGTTCATCATAATAGATGAGTTGGAGTTGAACCAATTAAAAGGTAACATTTATGAAGAAATTGATAAAAATGATTATGTGCATAACAAGTCATTGGATGAAAAGCCTACGTTGAGAGATAGAAAGGAGGAAGAAATAAACAAGAAAATCGATCCTTTAAAGTTTTAGCCTTCAAGTGTATAACATTATTGATGACAAAACATCATATGATATTTTTGGCTTTGTTTTTAGTACTTTTGTTTGAATTTGACGAAAAATAAGATGAGAATTAGAGGAGTTGTCATTAGTTTGAGGAACATATTGTATTGTTTTCATTTGAGTCATTGTTATTCACTTTTATCTTAAATCATGCAACTCCATAGGTATTTTGAGTGTTTTGTAGTGAGAAATCATGTAAATCGACAAATCAAGACATCACAGGAAGGATCGTAGATTGAATATCGATGGTTCTTAAAAGGTTTTTAAATACAATCGAAAGTGAAGAATATTCATTTCTATTTCTAGCTCCTAGGAGTTTCTAAACGTAAGACGATAAAAAAAAGGGACGAAAACGCAATATTTTGCACACAGGGGCTTCCTCATGCGCCTCTTGCACACATGCCATGCGCCACTAGCGCATCTCCATCTTCCTTTTTTTTTCTTCTCTAGGGTATGTATTTCTATTGTTTTGTTATGATGTTTGTTGCCATGAGCAACTAAACCTCTTTGAATAGGGTTCTAAGATGAACCCCTTCTTTTTTGTTGGATTCAATTAATAAAGTTTTCATTCAGTTATGTTTTTCTTGTGTTCGATTTAAATTCATTCTTGTCTGTTCTTAATGCTTTTTCAATTGAAAATCCACATTGGTAATCTTCAAAATTGATCCGTAGATGAAAAGTAGGATTGACACCCCAAAATTCTTTATCCGAACTTGACAGTACCAATTACTTCTTTCTCAATTATGTTATTGAAATTTAAGTTGAAATCTAGGGTTTTCTACTCTCTTCTTTGTGGAACGACGCAATTTAACTAGGTTAACTCGTAACATACGTTTCTGTAAGATCTTTAATAGAGTTTTTAATACTAGTTTCATAAATCATCAGTAGACACCACCTAACTGATTGTTTTCTAAGTTAATTCCACCAAATACGGAAAAAGGAGTTTAAGGATTACCTAATTATCATTAATCATCTGAATCACAAACCTAATCTCACATTGGCAAGACAACTAGACCCTGCAAACCTATTCAATCTTTTTTAATTTCAGTCTTTAAAATAAGTTTTGCTAATTGCTAAGTTGAATAACAATTCCTGTGGAGAACGATAAAATTACTACTTTATTACTTGTTACGATTTGGTGCACTTGCCAATTTCATCCATCATCTATAAAAGTAATTCTACATGAGGGTGGTATGGTCCAATCAAAGTCCATATGAGTTTACATTTGAATTTGTGAAAATTAGAAGTAAGGACTAATGTCATAATTATTAGAAATGTATTGTGGAGGCACTATGGAACTAAAAACTTTGTTAGAGAGGAGAAAAATTCAATCAACATGAAGACAAGTTGTATGTTTCATCCATCCTAACTTGTGAGCGAAAACAAAGATTGAACTAAATATCTTAAACAATCGCTTTGTGGGAGGCACACCACACTTTTTATTTGCTATTAAATTTGTCTTGTAGCTTTTAATAGTTGTGTGAAGGTAAATTCAAAGGGAAAACTGAAGAAATGGAGGCCGAAACACCTATAAAACCAAGACCGACACAAACCAAAAAAGAATTTACGGCTGGCCATAATGGTTGGCTATGGCCATAATCTTCGAAGCAATGGAGTAAATGATAAAGAATTAGTGAGAAACATACAATTTATGAAGACTTCATTGTCAAAAGATGAAATGGACTTAGTCGAATGTCTCTTCAATGAATCACTAATGGGAAATTAATTTGTAACACTTCAGAAGTGTTGGCAAAGGAACCAATATTGTCACCATAGAGTGATCTCAGGAGCTAAAAAATCAAAAGTGTTGAAAGCAGAGTCTGTTACGGCTGGCCTTAATGGATATTACGATCGTAACATGCTCTATCACTAATTTGGTTGTTTTTCTTTTGTGTATTCCAATATTCTTGTGCAATTAGATGCACTTAAGTCTAACGTGTATTAAATAACACGATATTAAGGACCCCTATAACTATAAAAGGCATGTAATCTAAGATTTTTTTTTATAAAATGTAATCTAAGATTTACTCACCAAGTTACATATTAGAAAACTCATAATATTTTTGTTATTTCAATAAATTATTTTAGTTTTGCTTCTTGTTTTTTTTTTTTATATACTTTTCATTAGATACCTCATCCTTATGATAAGTGACTAGTTTCCTTAGTCTTTGGGTCCTGGAAAGTAGCCATATCACAAGCTTTACACAATCCTAATTTCTTTCGTTTGTTAACCTATGCAATATCCCAATCTAAACTTATCATTCTCCAAAACGAATTATGGTATAATTTTTAAAACTTGGTTAGTCAAGATAAAGTGATATAAGCACAACAAGATCAAACAATCATTAATTGATGTTATCAACGAGGTAACAAAATTTGAAGTGGATAATAGAAGGTTTGAAAGATCTTAGAACCATAATATACTAAAATCTTAGTAAACGATTCAGGGACCTAAAAGTGAAGTAGTTGTTGGACTTATAAGGTTAGACAGAGGATTCCAAGCATGACAATAGCCTAGGAACATTTGGCATGTTAATGAATATTCTTGTGTAATGGGTCACACCAACAAGGTAGCCATGAGAATAGAAATTTCATGTTGGTCAGACACTTTTTATTGTTAGAAATAGAATATTGATATAAAAGAGAATATTTTGTTGGAACAAAGGGTGTTTCTCTAAATCACCTCTTAAGTTTTGATAATAACAAGGTATTAAAAATCATCAATTGGACTTGCTAAACAATTTGTTCAAGTGTACAGGATTCATAATCAAAGTGCTATTCATAAAGATTCTGATTGAACAAGTTCAAGAGCAAAGGAATTTTATTCGAAGCTTAAAGCGTCTGGAAGAATGCATCTGAAGAAATGCGTCTGAAGAAGTGCATCTGAAGAAATGAGTCTGAAGAAGAGCTCTTGAAGACACGTCATCAGAAGCAAGGTCATCAGAAGCAATGGTCATCAGAAGCACCTCTGCAGAAGCTACTTCACCAGAGTTGACAAAGTACGATGTACGAAGTGTACAACCACGAACTCTGCAACCACCATCTCTGCAACTTTGTCTCTACATCAAGACAAGATTAACAGTAACATTGCTACAGACATTGT
>Ga0315913_1001040_pt1 | contig 28698 bp, 19 predicted proteins | sample MpolsnodulesMG_FD_207736 | JGI IMG/M metagenome (GOLD analysis project Ga0315913, IMG submission 207736) | Medicago polymorpha root nodule microbial communities from Los Angeles, California, United States - small nodules | ecosystem: Host-associated > Plants > Roots > Nodule | place: USA...
TCAAATTATGGAAACATTAGCGAAATTCCATCTGTTTCAATCAAACATTATCACATGCCAGAGTCCAAGTTCATAATGGAAGTACAAAATGACTAAAGTTACTCACATGTGCCAAAATTGTGTATATGGATCAAAAGCTTGAAAGCAAACCTCCAGAAACGCCGCATATCATGTTTGGCCTATATGAAACAAAGGTAATTCTTGGAGGAAGAGGTATGCATGGGTATAGAGAGAGATTTTTTTAACCTAAAACTGACATATCAGCACTATAGGTTAGATTAGTTGGCAAAATTTGATAATGGACAATAGTTAACTATGGCTGGCCTTTGGAAATTATAGATTAAACTTGTATGTTATTGATGTTTTTCGGATATAGAACCATATTGTACACATAAATCCTGGTACAATTTGCAAATAATCTGTGGCTGGCATTGGCACATGCAGTCCACCATCAATTCACATCAATTTTTCCTTAAGCTCTCTCTTCCTTTTGGACAGTGACCTTAGTTTATTGGTACTTATAGAGTAGTGTGATTTGATCTGCGAGTACAAGGATTTCTGAAGGTACCTATATTGACCCCAACATGATAGGAATAACCAATTGAAAGGTTTGGTAAGTATTGGTCCAGTGATAGTGGGAAGGAAGATCAAACTAGGCCAAGCATAGGTTATTTTCAGAACAACTAAATTCGCTACGCTGGCAAATTTTTCAGACCAAATCTTACCATTTCCCAATAGTTTAATTATAAGTCCATCACAATATTGCACCTTATCACTCCTCAGCTTAAACAAGTTCTTATTATAAAAGCCAATAACATCTTTCATGGTCGGCCTCCTTTGTGGATCCTTCTCTGTGCATTGTAATACCAATGAAAGCACTGCATTGACTTGCTCAGCTAGTACTTCTGAATTGGGAAATGCACTTGCAAGGCCGGGATCGACAATCTTCTCGATTTTGCCTGTTTCCAGCAATACAGATCTAGCCCAGGTCAGTATGCGAGTCTCCTTCGCCTCATCATTCATAGAGGGAACTAATAATTTCTTTCTGGTTATGAGCTCGAGCAAAATAACTCCATAGCTATATACATCAGACTTTCTTCCAGGTACTATATCATAAGCATTTTCTGTCACAGATGACAAGGCAAACATGTTAGAGAAATACTATCTTGCACAACTCTACCTCTGATCTGTGTTGGAAAACAAACTCATCACCACATCCTAGAAATCAAACTATTATTGGCAATTAAAGGGTGATGAGATTCAACAGTAATATGAATGAATAGTAAATTATCGGGTGCAATATAGCCAGGGGTACCAACAACACGCGATGAAAGCATTTTCCTGGTTTCAGAATGACTATAAGAATCCTCAAACAACTTCCTGTGTAGGGCAGTGCCAAAATCAGCTATAATAGGCTCCAAATTGTCATCAACAAGTATGTTCTTTGGTTTGATGTCTCGGTGCACTATTGGTGGAACACAATCATAATGCAGATAAGCTAGTCCTTGAGCAATTCCAACAGCTAAATTAAACCAAACATTCCACGTTAAGGGTGGTGGTGGAGGTTTCTTTTCATGCAAAATATTGTAAAGGCTTCCATTGTCAATGAAATCATATATAACTAAACCATAGTCGTTTCCAATTCAGTGGTTACAATATTTGATTAAATTTCGATGCCTAATCATTCTAAGGACTTCAATTTCGCCGCGCATGATACTTGGCCACTTTTGCTTGTTCCATCCTAATTGAACCTTCTTTATAGCACAAACACGTCGATAAACTATGGCTTTGTACACAAAACCATGTGCTCCTCTGCCAATAATATATTGATCATTTAGGTTCTCTGTAGCCTCCAACACTCGATCATGAAGGTCTGGCAGCTTTCTTTCCGTATGGGACTGTTGCTTAGGATCAAAGGCCTTTTTCAATTCGTTTTTATGGAGATGCATTAGAATTACTATCACCACCACAGCAGAAACAAATATTGAGGGTCCAAGTTCTATCATCACAGTTTGAACATTACCCATACCTTTGTGATCAGTTGGTTTGTAGACACATGGATTTAAAAAACTAGTTTTAAAGCAATTCAAACACACAGGAGATCACCCATGAACGATGACTGTGAGGAATTCAATAACTTAATTAGACCTGTTGGTACAGAACCATCGAAAAGATTGTAAGAAATATTGACCTCAGTTAATGAAACAAGACCTTCAAGAGCATCTATGCTTCCTGTCAAGTTGTTCAAGGATATATCCAAACTTTGCAGCAGTCCTAGCATCCCATTTCTGATGGAATACCACCTGTCAATCCATTAGCACTCAGATTCAATCCATAAAACAGATTATGCAATGTTCCCATCGATCGAGGAATTTTGCCTCCAAACAAATTCCCACCAAGTTGTAACACGCGAAGGTTGCTAAATTCTACCAAAAACCCTAAGATACCCCCTGTGAAATGATTCTCTCTCAAGACCAATGTGGTTATATCTCTCCAACATCTCAAACTTGATGGGAATGATCCATTTAAGAAATTGAATCCCACATCAAAACAATCCATGTTAGTACAATTTGACAATTGAAGAGGCAATGGACCTTCCAAGTTGTTGTGAGAAAGGTCCAAAATCACAAGATTCACAAGGTTTCCCAGCTCTAATGGTATGAGCCCTGCAAATTTGTTGCTTGCTCATGTCCATGTATTTCAGGTTCATATTACTTTCAAAATCAGGAAGAGACCCGGTGAAATTATTTTCATTGAGAAACAATCTCTTCAGAGTTACACATCTTCCTATATCAGAAGGAATGCCACCTTGAAGTTGATTGATTCCCATGTTAAGCTTTAACAAATGCTTTCCAAAGCAAGGATTTGGTGGGACTAAACTTGTTATTCATACAGTCCAACTTCACAATGCTACTGTTGATTCCCATGCTTTGAGGAATGACTCCTGAGAACTGATTGTCAAACAATGAGATATTTTTAGATACTTGAGGTTCGTCATTTCGAAAGGTAGTTCCCCAGAGAGGCTGTTGTTGTGAACCAAGATGTGCACAAGACTTTGAATTCTCCAAATACTGACCGGAATCACGCTTCTCAAACGATTGGAATACAATTCAAGGTCTACTAATTTACTACAATTACCAATGGATGAAGGAATGGTCCCTGACAACTGATTACCATATAGATACAATCTCAATAGTTTAGTCAAGTTTCCAATATTGGTTGGAATATTTCCACTAAGAAGGTTACTGTGCAAGCTCACTTCTTCTAGGGAAGGAATTTCAAACAAAGAATCTGGAATTTCACCAGTCAACAAATTAGAAGACAATCTCATAAACTTTAAATTTCTTAGCTTTTTCAAACTATATGATATCTTTCCAGTAGAGAAAGGAGAGAATTTTCTTAGCGTTAAAAATTTTCTTTCCTGTAGGTGTTTATCTTTGTAGCCTCAAAAAGCCAAATTTAAATTCCTTCGATTGTAAATGACTATTAATGTCAGTTTTTTTACGGAAGCAAACTTAATGCATTTCATTAAAAATAACCGTCTCAGTACAATGTGGACAATAATAAAAAAAATTGGTGATTAGCAAAAAAGCTTGATGCCCAAGCTAACTCATGGACCACTCGATCAACTTGATTCCTAATGAAATTGACCCCGCAGTTGTGATTCATATTTAGTAATTCTCCATATTTTGTCATGCTTGTGTTCTTGGATTTCAAACTTTGGACATTTCAATCTCTACATATGCAAATTGAAAGTTGTGCAACCATTTCAGTTTATATACAAACATAGGGAAAAATTGCAAATATTAATTACATTATTTGAAGTACACTTTTAACTAAAAATTATTTTACAAAATTGAGATCATTTAAAATCAAATTTACAAAGATTGTGTTTGGTTCCGCGTCCAAAACCCTTAGAACTGCGGCAGAACACCTCATTGACATGGAAGCTACACTTTGTAGCTTAGAAAATCACCGTGAAAAGGTATGTCACTGTCACATGACGGTGGCCAAACGCTCACCCAAACATATGCAAACACACCTTTTTTTTAATATGCAAAAAAATATTTATCGAACCAAAAACTCTATAGGATAAAACCTAATATACAGCACCTATGCTCTTCTTTCAGGCTCAAACATGTCACATATAGGGTCTGGTAGCAAAAACTTTCGCATTCCTGTATCTGCATCTGTAACAGTCAAAATATCAACACGACTGCTTATGATACTTTTTATCCTGAAACCCTTTTTCTGTATCACATTCCTTTGTCTAGAAAAATATTCATTTGTTTTGGTAGAATCTTCATCTTCTGCTCTGCAAAAATAGAACATATTGGAGTTTAAAATCTGGTTCTCACATACTTTGTGTATGTTTTGTACAAAATGTAGCAATATATGTTATCCCAAATAAACATGTTATACCAAATCCAAAGTTTAGCAATATACTAGTAAACATGTCACATATACTTTGTGGATGAACAATGAGTTTGGCAAAATCACGGTGGTACCGTAATTTTGTTGAAACTCTAAACTGTAGCTTTTATCAAAATCACAGTGGTTCAATGTGATTTTGACAATCACACCGTCAATCCAAACATGTACTTTGTAATCAAATATAATTTGAAAAAAAAAAAATTAAATGCATAGTAATTAATAATTAAACAAACAATAAGCTGAAAATATTTTGTCAAACTAAAGCAAAGACACCTTAGATATCTACAAAACAACATTTGTGGTTTTTCTTCAACCATTATCTAGGATATATGGGTGGAACATAATACCTCATCAGCAATGAAGACCAGCCTCTAAATCCAGCATCAACAAGATTATTGATGGTGACATTTTGGTGTGTTCCTGACTCTCTTGATAACAAAATTATAGACCAACCACTAGCTTGAAGGTTCTTGTATAATCTTAACATGAGCACTCGCTTTAAATTCTTTGCGTCGATGATACAATTGCTAATGCTGTTACAATGAAAATCCAACACCAAAAGAAAACCTTATCAAGTTACTGCTAACAAAATATGCAGATTAGCTACATAAAAAATATACAATAATTACATTTGAGCTGTTATAGCATGAATGTAAATTAGTAAACTAATGCAAGTTGGAGTAAAAAATTATTAAGACACCAACATTCCAGCTGTCCTAGATCTTAGCATTTATCTATAATTAACATTATCTAGAATCATGGTACATAATGGATAGAGGATCTGCTAATACTATAAACAAAGTTCATGAAGATTCAAATTACAAGTCTTCAAATTTTTCTATATGAAATTACATCTTCAAAGTAGTGAAATGTACTATCATAAAGAACACAAGAACGTAGAATTACTTGCGGTAAAAAATTTACACGGTTAGAAAAACTCGAACGGTCTGAATTTTGAGTATGGAAAATAAATATCAAACGCAAATTCAAAATTATACATCATGAGCCGTCTCGACTTTAAGTTTTCCAACTAAATGAAATCCAAATCCCAAAAACTAAACTAATAGAAACAAAATCCAAATCATAAATGATAAAATTACCTTAGCAACAAATTGGAAGAATGAGGATTCCATTGAAAAAGGCTATCTATGTCTATCAACACCACATCAAAACCATCTTCTGATGGTTTAACACCATTGAAGTAATCTTCAATCACAGATTTGGTTGAATCCAAGTCTCTTGCATACTGACCACCTTTGATATATTGTAAAGCCAGGTCCTTACAAATGTTAGGAACATTATGTTCTTCCAAATTATTAAGCTTAGCATGCAGAGAATGAATTTTGCAATAACTATAGTCATCATTTATATTCCTAAGCTCAATAATTCCACCATTGCTATTTTGACATGATTGTAGCATCATTGCCATTGAAACTAGCAGAGTGATTAATAAAAGTCCAAGAGCAGCAAATCCAGCAATGAAGATTGTTGCAGAAAATGATGTGATGTAGAAGCCTGATTCAAGCACAAAACTGCTCCCCATCTCTGTGAACAAGAAAAAAACAAGACCAAAAATACTAATAAAAATTAGACTTTAATAACAATTAATTTCTGTTTGCTCGAATCGTGTGATTAAGAACGAGTACATCATTAATTTAGTCCTTAAAACTATAGGGCAGGTCTCCAAAATGACTTTTGAATATGAAAATTCTCGATCACACTAATCTTTTTGAGATCAGTTAGTCGGCTATATTGACCGATCCAAAATGACTAGTATGATCGAAAATTTTCAATTTCATTGATTTAGACGATGAAGTTCCTCGTCCCCTACAATTTCAAGGACTAAAACGATGAATCGTGAATGAGCAGATTCTAGCATATAGGTGATAATAATTGTTGATCATACCAGAACCAGCTGAGAGACTCCTTGTAGAATACATATGCTCATGGCCATAAGCAGACATAATAACACTCCAAGCTTAACCTATTCCAATTGAAATAACACCAAAAACTTGCTTCAAGAAATCCAAGGTATGTCCTGAAATTTTAGAGAAACTTGGTCATTATTCATAACCTTCAGTTTCATTGAAAAAAAATGAATAAAACTCATGTAAGTTTCTAGTCCTAAACAACATTAATTGTACTAAACAAATTAAGGTGGAAGAAAAAGAGTGGACACTGACCCAAATAATGTTGTTTGTTATATTTATCCCAATAAGATTCTAACACAACATGATCTAAACAGCCATGTTGTGAACATGTGTGCAGTTAAGCCGGTGATTTGGGAAGGTAGGGAAAGAAAAGAACCTATGACAGACATTATTATTATATGAATATGATGATGATAGACAAAGTGAATTATGGATGAAAGATTATGGTCTAAATAGTATAATGTACAGCTAAGCCTTTGAATTTAACGTGCCTTTCCATGATTGGTTAGTGACATATTTAATTCTAGCATACATAGGAAAATAAATTGGCTATCTTATCTACACCACCATAATTAAATTTTAAAAATGTCAGTAAATTAAATTCTAAAATCATCTAAATTCTATAACCATTTCTCAATGGATATGGAATATCTATAGTGGTAAAAACATATATCTACGCATATATTTTGATATCAATGATTAATCTGGGATATGGCAGGTCAGACTACACAATAACAAAATCAATATAAAACGATCTTGACCGTTAATTTACGATCAGACGGTTGAGAATAAAAATTGTGTGACATAATTACATCATTAAAACCATGGTCCCTATTATGTCTTTGCCTCAATTGTCAAACTCCAAAACTCTTCCACTTCGATGGTATTTCTCTAAACAAAATTTTACTATTTTCTTCCTCTAAGATTATAGTAAGTATGAATTTCTTTTGTGAATATATAGTAATTATTAACTTTATATTTAAAAATGCTAATCATTACCCGGAAATGATTAATCTGAAATAGATAAGAAATAAAAACAATATTAGTCACTGTCTAGACTCTAGATTGTAGCTCCCACAAGAAATATTATTACACCTAAAGCCACCTGGCAAGGATCCAATGGTGGGGTAAAGCAAGCAGTAGTGACTAGATTTAAGTAAGATTCCAAGAGTCCTATGTAATTTATCTATAAAACACTAAAAACAAACATTAGACACCACATTGATACAAACACGTAAACAAACATCAAATACGACATTGATATAAACACGTAAATATTGATTAAAAATTATAATATGAATTAATTGAACAAAATTAAGTGTGTTGTTGTCGGACATTGATATATATTAGACATCAAATTTTTATTAGATGTGTAGGTATTCTAGAGTATTATTTTTTAGGGAGGTATTCTAAAGTACTTGCAGGTATTCTAGAGTATTTGCAATATGCTGTGTTTTGCTAACTATATATGTACTTGTCTCATTTATTAAAAAAAAACTGCGATTTGTCTCACCTTGCCGACCTCCAACAATCTTCCATCTAGTTAATTTTTTTATTGTATTTGTATGTAAAGTCTAGATATTGTTGGACCGAACACAATAACTCAATTTTATAGTTATGTATAAGTTTCAAATGATGTTTGTCATTTCGTTTATAAAAAATCAAATAATTTGACTACATTTTACTATTTTATTCCTCTAAATATTTTAATAACTTAATCTTAAAAATGCTAATCATTGTCCCAAAATGAAATTAATTAATATGAAGTAGATAAGAATAAAATTAAAACTGTATATGAGACAATGTCACTCTAGATAGGTAGCTCCCACAAGCTTGCGTTGAACATTGAAATTATTATTACACTTTGAGCCACTTGGCATGGCTCCAATGGTGGGGTAAAGGAAGTAGTGGCTAGATTCTAGATTCCAAGAGTCCTATGTAATTTTCCTTAAAAAAGAAAAGAAAGAGTTGTATTAAGGAAACCCTAATGCTAGAATAGTCCATACTCCACAATCCACTTGGTGCAATCAGGCCAAATGCAATCACCATCATCATAAATATATCAGTTAATAAGGACAGAACAGCTGCAAAAATTCTGATTAGGATGTTTGCCAAATCCACATTTTCATTTGGGCATTTTCGTGAATTTCTTGCATTCACCAATATAGATTGTTCAAGTTTGTTGAAGGATTTAAATTATGTGCTCTTCAAGGTACCATTGTAGGGATCTGGATAGTTCTTATATGTTCCTTGAGCACCACTATAAGGCTCTCAAGTTACATGCATTAATTGATCTCGATTGTTAATTTAAAATTTGTTAAGATGAATACTATGTAGCACAATTATTGCGTCAAATCTAATTCAAAGCTCGTGATTAGAGAAATTGTGTTTGGGAGTATAAATTTAATAGTCAAGTGAAAACTGAAATTTGGTCGGAAAAACAAATCAATGGTTTCATCCTAATCCATGTGAAATATTGGGTACATATTTTGTGTTATTGGGAAAAATTACAACCTGCAAAATTGAAATAGAACTGTGCAAGTTACCTAAAATAAATAAAATAATAAAAATGTTGCTTATAAGATATATTTCCCCTCTAAAAAAAAGATATTTCCAAGATGCTCATATTTTCAAATAGATTTTTAAATTTGTTCTACATACTATACTACAAGAGAGAAAAAATAACATTCAAATCCCTTTTACCCAAAGAAAAAACTCAATAATTATTAATGATAAATAGAGTTCACTGGACTGCATTAAACATTCTCACAAAGTGTCAGAACAACATAAATGAATCTAATCAAATTGATAATGATTCTTGTACTAGAGAAATTGATGTCACAAAAAATGCTTGGAGGACAGCCCATGGTGTTTCAAAATATGAACCACCAAGATTCCCAGTACTGCAATTACAGCCAGAGAATAACAATAAAAAGGTTCATTCATATCTTGATATCATAATATTCTTTAAGAATATTTGTCCCTTTATCTTTCTTTAAGAATATTTGTCCCTTTATTTTTAATTGATTAAATTAAAAAAAAAAATTAATTACCTTTGACAAAATTGATTCAACAGAAACTCAATTATTTGTTTTGTAAAAATAACCCTTAGGCTATGTTTGATTAATCATGTAAAAATACATTGAACCACAGAAACATATAAAAATAGAAGGAATTACAGTTCATTTCACATACAATTGAAATTGAAATCCCAAACACATTCATTTGAAAAGAGAAATGAAATTTTCCTATAATGCACTTAAAATACCTTAGATATTTGGAAAATAGATTTCAGATTTTCTGTTATTTTGGAGTCAATCCATAGCTGGATGGTTTGAATTATCAGACCTATGCTCTTATCAAGGTCCAACACTTCCAAATTCCAACAAACTCAACAACAATACAATTTACCTATCAGTCAAAACTTAAATCCTGAATATCATTCTACATCACTATGGTTTTTCATAATCACCGAATCATGCCCTTTATCATAAATGAAACAACTTATCTGAAGGTTCATTTACCGACTGATGATCATCGATGGTGAGGATCAGGTCACAAAATTGCATTGTCATTTGTCAGCAAACTAGTCTCTCACTAATTAATCAAAATCTCTATAGAACATATTCAAGTTTCAACCACTTGTTTATGAGATTACCCCGTTCAAAATATTATTCACTTCATGTTCTACAGTTCTGGCCAACTCAACGGCTGATCCAACGTAAGTGTGTGGCGTTAACTTTAAGAGATAGGCCTTTGCATCTTGTGGAATATCTAAGCCTTCGATGAAGTCTCTTATGCTCTCTTTGGTAATTGCTTTTCCTCTTGTTAGCTCTTTTAACTTCTCATAAGGCTCGGGAACACCGTATCTCCGCATAACCTAAATAAAGGATTTGCATACTATTATTATTGCAGGATTTTGAAAGGTTAATAGCAACAAGCAACAACAAAAGGTAGGGCTGTTAAAAAACCGTTTAGTTCGCGAACTATCCGTCACAGTTGGGTTCCCTTCGGTTCGGTTATTGTTTTTTTTAGTAATATTCAATATGGTTCAGTTTTTGGTTTTTCTTCAACAGTTTTAATTACCAGTTAATAATAGCAATTTGGTACAGTTCGGTTCACAAAGAATCAGCTCGGTTTAAAAAAGTACAGTTTGGTTCTTGTGTAAAGGTAGTTCTGATTCAATTCGAAACCACGAAACTGGTGCACTTAACCTTTATACCATTTCGGTTCACGACAAACCATTAACGGTTTGGTTTAGTTTTACTTTTACCAAACTAATACAACGGTCTGATTTCCTTTGTGAAGTGAACCGTCAAAAGTCCTGAATGAAGTATGCATCAAAGAAAAGCACACTAATTTGAACACATTCCATCTTAAAAAATCAGTATCATTGCAAATTTATATTGAAAACAATAAGACTCAATTAGTATGTGTAGTTGTGGAAGTATTTAATAAAATTTTAAACTAGACTAACAGGCCTTTTCCCCCATAATGTGTCATCAGCTAGTAAACTTTTAAGAAAAAAACTCTCCTAATGTTCTTCTACCAAGTAAACAACCACACATCGTGCACTGAAGCACATTAATGGACTCAAGTCACAAATATATTTAAGGCATTCAAATATAATATAAAAAAGATTAAACTAGATAAAAATGTAAAGACAGAAGAACATAAATACCGTCTGGATTGGTTTAGCAAGCACCTCCCAGCACTGGTCCAACTCTTCGCTTAAGCAAGCTTCGTTGACCTAAATTGTGAATTGTTAGTTATAACATTTACAAGAAAGCTCAATGAGTAAGCAAAAGCAGACTGTTTTTTCTCGAGATTTAATAGGAAAACACAAGAAAATTGTACTGTAGCTGTGCAAATAATCAATGACTGCAACACTGTACATGCATCCTCCTCATATAAACAGTATACTAACTACAATGAATCTAATAGTTGGGGCAACAGAATGTATAGCAATAATAATAATAAATATAATGTTTTATTATCATGAAAAGATAATTATGCACAAACTAAAAAAAAAGTAGCACAAATCAAATGTTGGATTGCACACCTAAAGCTTCCCAATTCCTTGAAGTGTGCTTTTATATGCAAGAAGAGAGTGACCAAAATTTACACCCATGTTCCTTAAGACAGTTGAATCAGTCAAATCTCTCTGCAAAACAAAAAAGCACAAACTAAAAAGTATTACTTCTAAGATCTACTTGCTATTAAGAACTTAGAAGGGATCAATGAGATAAATAGGGGAAATCAGAATAGAGGGATTTAATTTGTAATAGGATAGCTTTCGTGTGAAAGGAGCAGTTTACAATAAAGAGAAAACAGTTGGGAAGAATTATATTTTCCATTTTCTGTTCAATTTCAATAAAACAGTTAATTTTTTTTATTCTTTTATGACAATTCGGTCTGAATTTTGTTTGTATCAGCAGTTGACACAATTAGACTATCACCTGCACTAAATTATGATAAAAGGTCCTTACACTAGGATAGCTTAGGTCACTCTTTCACGCACGCACACACACATTACTAAACAAAACTATACTAACCACTTTCAGAAAATGTAATTGTAAAAGGATTTCATTTACATACAATGTCACAGTAAAGATTTTTTACACGAAAAATCAATCATGATAGTCAGATCAATAAAAATATTTGATTTTAATCATAACTACTTCTAAAGTCGCACATATGATTGGTTGTGATTTACTGACAATGTAAAACTTTTTATACCAACAGTGTATCAAAATTAAACTCATTGTAAAATCTTCCCAGTGTCATAGTTTAGAATAATGCCAACACATAATGATCAGAATAAAAGAAAGAACATTAAAATCAAACTAAGGTAAGTCTTGCCTGCCAACGTGAAATCGGCAGCTTCATGCTTAGATGAGAAAAACCTCCATTAGCCACACCTAAGTTGCCTTCGCTGTTCTCAAAATCAATGGGATTCACTTTGTGAGGCATAGTTGAAGAACCGATCTCCCCAGCCTTAGTGGTCTGCAAAAAAACCAAAGCATGAGAAAGGTTATTTATATCCTCAGATGTGCAAGCAAAGTGGAAAAACTCAAGCACCTGTTGAAAAATATTTGTTTAAAAATTACACGATGCCATCAAGGGTCTGTTTGGATTAGTTATTTGACCTTATCTACTGATTTAAGCACAAGTGATAGCTTATGGGAACATCTGATCACATGTACATAAGCTGTTTTCAGCTTATTTTCACAAGTTCTCCATGATAGTTTATGAAAACATTGCATCAATAAGCGCTTATATGATAAGCGTTTCATTGTTTATCCAAACAGACCCAAAACTCAAACAGAAAGTAATGTACAATCACAAAGCACAAAAAAATAACATAAAGTGAATTGCAACCTTGGCAATTTCAGCATTTGATTGGCACTTCTGTTTCAAGAAATACTCCACAGCTTTAACATCATGATTTGTAATCCTCTCAAATTTTTTAATCTCCTTAACATCATCTTCACCAAAGTCATCAATCAAACCTTGTAAGAAAGACTTAGCATCTTCACTAAAAGAAGGAACCTAAGTGACTTCACTAATTTCAGCAAGCTTCAGCAACCATTTAATCTATAACAACATAAACACAAACATAACATTAGAAAAACAATAAAAAAAAAAAAAGAGTTCTTTAAACAAACTGTATCCAAAATCTGTTGAATATGGCTCATACATAGACACAGAAATGTGGCAAGGGGCAGGGCGAGCTGAGTCGGCAAGGGTTCCTTATCCCACGGTACCTTTCAGGGATATTGTTCTAGTTTGTACCCTATAATACTATAGGGTACCTCAGCAATGATCCTATAGTAATTGAGTTCATATAAACACAAACATTACAATAAAAAAGGGTACTTTAAGCAAAAGGGTCATAAAAAAATGAGAAAATAAAAAAAAGGGTGTACCTCAACAATGACCCTAAAGTAATTAAGACCATATTCGCCCATAAAAGGAGCTAATTCTTGAACTTTTTGACGATAACGACCGTCTAATGGGGATAAAGCTATTAAAGTAGAGAGTTCAAAGTCGCCGGAATAAGCTCGGAACATGTTGGTGTTATTGGTGGCGATGAGGGATTTGGAGGTGAAGTGAGAGGGAAAAGAGAAGGAAAGATGAGAAGAAGGAAAAGGGTGAGTTGGTTTTTGAGGGTTTAGGGGATTGAAGGTTCGAATTTCGGTGGTGTTAGAGAGTGCCATGAGTGAGGTTTTGAAGTTCGGAACAAAAGCTTCAAACTATGGCTTATTCTCATTCATATAGTGTCAAACCTATTTCAGCCCGTTTGATATAATTTTTTGAGATTTTTTCTTTTGGTGTTAGATAAACTGGTAATCTACTTAAGCTCACACAATTGTGAGATTTTGGATTCGAATTCGAATCCGGATCATGATGTCCGACCTTGTAATTTCAGCATTTGTCAGTTGAGGTAGGACTTCTACACCTTTTTTTTTTTTTTAAATAATTACTTTTAAGAATATTGCATGTTTGTTACAGCTATTTGAAAAAATCAGAGTTTAAAAAATAATCTAAAAACAATTTCAAATGAAAAGGTATTAAGAGCACCTTCTAAAAAAATATTGGTCTTAGATGGTTGGACTACACCATCTAAACCTTGAACCAAAAAAGCTCCTAAATCCAACAACTGCCAATAAATTGTTCTCTCTTTAATTAAATTTGTTACACTTTCTAATAGAAGAAAGTGCACCACCATTCTTCTCACTCCCCAACTTACTTTTTGGATGGAAAAAGTTAGGGCCTGTTTGATTTACTTCTCAAAAACAGTATTTTAGTTTTTAAAAACTAAAAACTACAAAATTTGTTTGATAAACTATTTTGCAAATTGTAATTTTTAAAACTAGTTTGAATTTTTTAGTTTTGAGAACTAAAAAAGCAGAACAGTGAAATGTAGTTTTGGTTTATAGTTTTAGTTTTTGAAAAGTTGAGAAAGGCAGACCACCGTAACATTTTCATTAATGACAACTTTGGTAATTATAATAACATTTTGTTTATTTTTAATTTGCACTTTTTTTAACATTAGTTATCGTGAAGGATGTACGTATTCGGCTTATTAGAGCATATATGTATCCTTCACGATAACTAATATCAAAATAAAGCGCAAATTAAAAATAAATAAAATGGGTGGACACTAACACATATTTGGTGCAATCGGCTTATTCTTATTTAACGACGGTGGACACTAACATTTCTGAAGATTTTATTCAATTTTTATGGCTAAAAGCGGTTCCATTAAAGGTTAACATATTTGAATGACGTCTCTTTCCGAATAGACTTGTTACAAAGGATAATTTGCGCAAAAGGAATGTTCTTGACCCGACCCTTATGGCATGTGCGACCTTGTGTGGTAAGGAAGAGGAAAGGGACCATCTGTTTTTTCATTGTGATCACTATGGACGACTTTGGCTCTTGATCTCACATTGGCTTGGTATTGTTACGGATTTACATGGTAATTTACACTCACATGCTACCCAATTTTGTGCTCTTGGAGTTTTCTCAAAGATCTCTAGGACAAGCTTTACTGTTATTTGGATTTCGGTATTATTTGTCATTTGAAAAGACTGAAACAGGAGAATATTTCAGAATCACTTTGATCATCTAGAAGCTCTGCTGTGAAATTTGTTGAAACATAATTCCCTTTCTTTGGAGGTCCAATCATCAAGACTTAAGGCCCTTATACGGCGATGTTCGATGATACATGATTATGTATGGATTTTTTACGAGACCGAAGACTAATTTTAGTGCCACATGCTTAACCAGTTCATTTTTTTTTTTTTTGAAAGACTATTTGGGATTTATGATTTTCTAATTATCTAAAACTTAGGGTTATTGGATTAATTAAAATAGAGAAATGATATTTGTAAGACCATTTTGTGACAACTTTTAGACAACTTTCTCTCTCATACTCACATTATATTCTTACTCTCTCATCCTTTTTCTCTCTCCATTGTTTTTGACCAATAAGAAGAGAGAAAAAGAAGGTTGTCATGAAAGTTGTACCAAATGGTTGTTCAAATATCATTGCTCATTAAAATAACAATCTTTGTGAGCTTAACTCTGTTGATAAAGACGTTGCACATATGCAGGAGTTCGAACCACAAGCCTGAAATCCTCACTTATTCATCTTAAATAAATGAATTCCTATCTATTATATTATTTAACAAAAATAAACATTAATTAAAATAGCAAATTAACTATTATTAAATTAATTATTTATTGTTTATGTTTTTAATTTGGATCAATGCAATTGTAATCTCATTATAAAAAAAAAAGTTGACCTCATTATAAAAAGTAATTTTTTCTTGACAAAAAAGAAAGTAATTTTTGCACTAAATTTGTTAATAATATACATTCTTTTTTGCTAATAAACTATACCAGTTCTCAATAACAATAATTCAAAAGTCAGATGTATTTTGAAACCTACAAAAGACTATGAAGCCTGGATACGGATACAGGTGTGGGTACGATACGATACGGATGCATGATTTTTTTTAAAATTTAAGATACAATAATACGGTTGGGATACATTAATTTTTTAACAAAAAATTTATAATAAAACTTATATGTATGTAAAATACTTGAAAAAAATAAATATTGATTACTCTTCATTGTTGTATTATTACAAAGTCACAATTTTTAAAAAATAATACATGTGATCAAAATAAAATAAAAATTAAGTTTTCTTATAAACCATATTATATTTTCATATGTTGGGATATCGAGAGGATTATCATTAAACACAAATATTATCTAATGTTGATTAACCGAATCACCTCTCTCTCTCTCGTTACCTTCATCCACAAGAAGTATAATTTTAAGTGGTTCATCGAAAAACAATTTTATTGATGCATATCTAAAATTAAATCATATACATCTCTACTGAGTTTTTACAACATTATCTCACTTTTTTACCCTTAATATTTTTCTAGGATAGGTATATGTGAAGTATCCTGTAAGTATTTTTGTGTATATGTGGAGTGTCGTATAAGTATCCGATAAAATATATTTTAAAAGTTAAAATAATTAATTCTGATACTTCATAGGTACGTATCCGTGGAGTATCGATATCCGATATGGGTACGTCTCTATTTTGGAGTATCCGGGCTTCATTTGCAAAAGATTTCAGAGTTCTCTCTTTACAACAAGGCTATGTTTGGTAACGACGAGAAGCTAGCTTATAGCTTGTTGAATTAGGTTATAAGTTTGTTGGATCAAAACACGACGTGTTTGGTAACAAACTTTTTTGATGAGCTTATGGCTTTTTGTGAGAAGTTATTTCAAGTAGCTTTTGAACTTATAGCTTATATCTTTTTATATTTTCTTCCAATTTTAACCTCATTAATTTAATTTTATTATTTTTTTAATAAAAGAACTACCCACATTCAAATGCAACTACCCACTTTTTAGTAAAAAAAAAAACTATAACCAACCACTTCTTATATTTTGTTGCGACCAGCATGCTGCACATTACACGGTAGTTTTTCTATATATTCTTATTACCTTGCTCTTATTTCATATAATATAATTATAACATGAGTTTGCTAACTAGTGCCCTAAGGGCGATGGTTAAGGAATCCATAAGTAGAAATTTTGTTTTGGAAATATAAGTTGTTACAATTGACCAAGTAATAATTACACTATTTTTTTTATTAAAAACTTACTTATTTTGGTTGCTTAACCACTGTCTATAGGGCACTGGTTAACATTCTCCTTATAATATTAACTAAAATATACAATAATAAATAGTGAAACAAATGTTTAGTAAAAAAAATGCTAATTGAATTCATAAAACACATTTCTCATTTTGGAGATGAAAGTAATTTGAAATAAATTTAAATATTTAAAAAGAAATAAATTAAGTGAATTTTTTATGTATATATTTTATAAAAAAAATAAAAAATAAACATGTCACTTTATGTCATTTTAGCCACTTCAACAACTAATTTTATCAAACATATTATTTTTAATAAGCTAGCTTTTTAGCTATTAGTCATCAGTTATAAACTAGCTTTTCAGTTTTCAGCTAACTTATAGTTTATTTTTACCAAACATAGATGAATTGGTGGGGTCATATTTTTTTTAATGTTTTCCACAAAAAAAGTCATTACAATTACTAGGTAAGTAATCTGAACCATTGAAATATAATACTATTATATCTATGGTCATGCTTAACTTTTCCCATCATGGAAAACAATTTTCATTTCCCATGCTAAACTCCACATATATAGTAGTATATACACAGTACGTACAACCAACATATTCATATCGTTCTCTTTATGCCAAATGTCATTTTTGGTCCTTTTAATTTGACAGAACTCCCAAGTTAGTCTTTTAAGTTTCGAAAGTTTCAATTAGGTCATTTTAGTTTGACAGAATTCTCAAGTTAGTCCTTTAAGTTTCAAGTAGGTCCTTTTAGTTGATAAATTATTTCATCGTTACCCCTACTGTTAGTCTCCATTTAACTGATGTTGATGTAGCCGTTAAGTTGTTGACTTGAATCAAAATGCTGCCTTTTAAAAGCTTGAGGGTGTCAAAACGCTATGTTTAATGGTCACAAATAATCATTTATATTACTAGAAAAACAACTATTTACAACAACAAATGCCTTTCTAGCACTATTAAACATCATTTATAGTGCTAGAATGATCATTTTTTACGATTAAACATAACGTTTTGATACCCTTAAGCTTTTAAAAGGCATTGTTTTGATCTAAGTCAACAATTTAACTGCTACATCAACATTAGTTAATTATTATTAACTGACAGCAGGGGTAACAGAGTAATAGTTTATCAACTAAAATGACCTATTTGAAACTTTTGAAACTTAAAGGACTAACTTGGGAATTCTGTCAAACTAAAAGGACCTAATTGAAACTATCGAAACTTAAAGGACTAGCTTCAGAATTCTGACAAACTAAAAGGACCAAACATGATATTTGGCATTCTCTTTATTGACAATTTACTTGGAGACAAGAACATGCACATATTCCTTCTCCAATAAGTAACCTAAAAATTGTAGATAGTAATAGGCTTAATCGAACTTTTGGTCCCACTACTTATTTGTTTTTTTAACAAGCAAAAATCAATTATATTACCACAGACAACGTAATTGTTGCAGCACAAGTTGTGCCAAAACAATCACGGAAAGATCAAAGTCCTATCAAGATTACATAATAGTCAGTTGATGCCCATATATAAAAGCGGGCTCGACCATCAATTATGAGTATCATAACTCTAAAATTTTCCCGTTTGGTTTCTTATGTACACCTCTGTTAGTCAAGTTAGTCCTCGCCGTTAGTTTTTTAATGTATAATATATATGATGTGATTTTAACCACTTGATTGCAGTTCCATTGTATCTAATAGTACACCATCACCACATAATTTTTTTTTTACTTTTATTCATCTCCTTCACCATTCTTCTCTCACTCATGATTAAGACACCCTTATTTTATATCATTTAAACCTTAGATCTTCTTCTCTTTCATCGTCTTTTCCATCTAAACAATCAAATTTTCCTTTTCTGTTTTTCTCAAAAACCACTACTGATATATATTTGACAAGTGACCCAAATTCAATCAAAGTAATAAAAAATTTGTATCCACGAGGACTGTATTTAACTTCTACTTGGCAATTTCATTATTTAAAAAGGATGTATAAATTTATATTGATGCCTTAAGCAGTTGAGTTGTTTTGTAACATAAACGGATTAAAAACAATAAAAGATTGGTTTTAGAAAATTTGAGAGAAGTATGGTTAAGACCTTCAAATCCTTCGAAGCTCTCCTATGGTAATTTGCACTCCTAGTTCAAACAATGATTATATATTTTCACGACAGATTAACTCAGTAACTCTACCCAATCCCTTGACCTAGAATTCTCCACGCAAGTGACAAGCCCTTAATCTCTTAAGTGAATTCGAAACCGTTGGAGGTATTAAAAGAACGTTAATCCCTATGTCATAACCTAATAATGATCTATCTCTAACTTGATTACTCAGGTTAAACCTATTACCTAGTTCAGAGTCAAAAGTCAGGGTCAGTGGTCATTCAATCTCTACGATCAATTTGCATATTCATAAAGATAAGGTCAGTAGTCGATGATAAACATACAAAAAGCATTAAACAAAAAGTAATATGAATAAAGACTAAACTTTCATTGAAATTCAAAGGAGTTCAACAAATTAGGGTTCCCATAGGATTACATCATATTCATCTCAAGCTTAACCACAAAGGGATTAGTTACTCATATCTAAAGTATAAGCTAACTAACATAAGAAAAAGGATTCATACATGTAATGGATGATTGACTATGAGTTGTGATGGTGAACCACCAGATCTGCAAAACTTCTGCTGCATTTTTTCTCCAATTGGTTCATCATATGCGAGATAAACTGTTGTTTTCTTTACAGTAAAACCTTCCGGGGGCTCAAGAAATGAAGGAATTGGTAGAAGGAGATGAAGAAGAAAAAACAGTGAGATGAAGAAGATGGAATCTTTAGTTTTTAACATTTCAAATTTTGATGTTTACGTTTTTCACTTTCATCCCTCTGCGACTTTGCGTTTTTGGTTTTGGTCCCTCAAATCATATCACTTATCATCTGTCAAGCCACATAAGCGTATTTTGCCATGTCAGCGATTTATTTAAAACCACTTTGTGATTAACTCACTCACAATCAAGCATATTCATAGCGTATTTTGCCTGCCCTCACACACAAGCACATATGTGGCCTCATGATTGTAAACTTACATGAATTTATTTAAAACCACTTTGTGATTAACTCACTCACAATTCTCTTTTTATTTACTCCTTTTTATCTCAAATATTTAATTTAATCACAAAGTGGTTTTAAATAAATTCATGTAAGTTTAATTTTTTCTATCCACTTATTTTATTTTTAAAACCTATTTAAATTAATATAGGTTTTATTAAGTAATACGACTCTTTTATTTTAAAATAAAAAAGGATTGGGAGAGTGTAGAATGGTCGAGAAATAAAAAAGGATTAAGTAATACGACTCTTTTATTTTAGAATAAAAAAAGATTACGTGGATCGTTAAATGAATCACACGTCATTAACTGTATTTGATATGCGACATGTAAATTTAAGGGACATGTTAGTCCCTTGGAATATAAGACAATTACATCTAGTACCTCACAAGTCATAAGTGAATAAGCTAATGACATCAATGATCTAAAAAATTCCTACATCACAACACAAACAACTCATACATTTGTTTCTTCTACATCACTCGCATTTCATTTATTTGATTTGATTTGATTATAGTAGTCATATCATCACACATTTACTAGTTTGAGCGCTATTGATTGGTGGTCTCAACTATGACGATCTATCAACGTTGTATAAGAATATCTCAAATTTCAGTCCAACATGCAACCAAAGATGAAGAAAAAAAATAAAAAAATATGAAAACATAAGATGGATAGTATTTGTCTACGGGCAACCTTTTGTTGTCAAAATAATAGCGTTAGTTTTTTTTAGTCCATAATGATTATTTTTTTTGTCAGCACTAGATTGACACTACATGTAAGTTTTCACCTACATTTGTTCATTCCCACTTTCTCATTCTCTCTACTCATTCTTCTGTGAATATCCTAATCCATTATTTTTCGATAATTTGTTTTTTTTTGTTTCTTCTACTTTTTCTCCTTCTAATTGATAGAGAAAACCTACGACAATTTATTCACTTAACAATAACCTTTGGTCATCACGTCTTTTTATTGATGCAAATTTAATATTTCTACATGGTAATGTATAGTATTGTATGCTTAATTGATTTGTTTAGTTCTTTGGCTTATTATAAAACTTCTACATGGTAATGTATAATATTATTGTAAGCTTAATTCATTTGTTTAGTTGTTTGGCTTATTATAGTTGAATGATTTCGATGCAGGAAAAAAAATCATATACGCATAATTGACACATGCAAATACATATTTCATGGGTCATCAATGTAAACTTATATGCATGAGAAGGAATAAACGGTTGTTAGTGGAGAAAAAGGTTTCACGTACACTCTCTTCTTTGTCTTCTTCTATTTTACATGCTCAAACTTCATTTTTATTACCTTTGTTTTGTTCTAGAATTTCAGAAAATTGGCTAGAAGTAGGCATATATGAAAGGGTTGGTGGCAATGTGGCAGCAATTCTTTTTCGAGCACAAGCTGGTGTAGGTGATGCAAGTCTAATTACGTGAACATTAAAGAAATTTTATGTATTTCAATCTTCTTAGTCTAACTATCTTCTACGTCACTTATTTTTCAACAACAACAAACTGATAGTGTCACCAATATATGTTTGCATTCAAATTGCTTACAAACAATAATAAATTAAAAACATTCATTTCAATGTATATGTTTTTTGGTTACATTCATTTCAATATATAATGAACAATTTTTTAATCTATAATAATTAATGATATCAATTCAACAAAATTTCCCCGCGTATCGCGCTGTTAGATGTCTAGTAAAAACTATAAACTCATAAATGTTTGATCCCTGGCTCATGCAAACATAACCCTATAAGATAGACAAATTGAAATGGTAAAGATCTAATGGTAACATGTTTTTTCCGGCAACTACACTGAGAGCATCAAAGGAACCTTATTTTGAAACTCTGACACATGAATTTCTTCTACTCGCCAAAGGTTAGATTCAAGCCTTAAGATTGATGAGAATCTTGTAAAGGTGTAGTACAATGATATGTTCCTTTATTCTTATGGCAAGGTGTGGTCACATATGCCACAAATTTATCTCATTCATATATATCTGAGGAAAACGGCAGCATGTCAAAATCAAAGTGACCACACATATTGTTCATTAAAAATATTATCCTCAGGAAATTTGGTAGCCACATTTGAATATCTCAATTATGACAAGATCTACATTAATAAGTTAAAAATAGATCTGTTATAGTCATTAGTGTAGCAACATTAGAGGGATGCATATGTAAAAAAAATTTACACCGATGTATACAAATTAAATCTTATAAATCAGAAAATGATGATATCCTTCTAATGTTACAAATATTTATAAGAAAACTTACATTTTATGTGTCCTCTCAACCTACTAGGTCGGCTTAAAAATACACATTAAAGTCATGCATCATTTTCTTCCTTTTTTTCAGGTAAAGTAGGAGACACTTAATGTGATGTAGGTGTGGATTAGGAAATAGGGTATGGAGGGCTAGAATGAACCTCTCATCCCTCTTGTGACATTAGGCAACAATGCCATTGGTAATCAGTTAAAAAATAAATTATCCAAGGTATATTTGGAATATCATGTCATTAAAATCTTTTGAGATTCATTTTTATGCACGATGTAAAACTTTTTTACACATGCATTAAATCAAATAACACCAAATATATATGTTTAGGGATATTTTGGAAACTAATCTAAAAAAGTGACATTGTTTTTTGACTGAATGCTTGTGTAAAATAGTTTTAGTGTATATAAATTAATTCCAATTAGGCATCAAAATAACATGTAAATGGTTAATAACTAAGAAATGGTGGAAACATCTAAGTCTGTCTTTGGAGGTATCAAATTATACCTTGAATATCCCGATTAATTTACAAGATAGATGCTACATACATATATTATAACAATAAGAATTTTTCTATAGAAAGATATATTAGGCCCCAGTTATTCTATTCTAGGTTTATGAGCTAAAGTTGCTGCTAATTTTGTTGGTAATGACTGCAAAGATGATAGCACTATCTTTCATATAAAAGTGCAAGTAATTATCAGATAAACAGTGAAAATTTATCAAATTAATCAGAAATCTGAAGGAATAACAGAAATTAAGATGGTATGTAGATGTGACCTGATATGATTCAGTAGCCAATGACCCTCCTTTTATTTTTCAATTTATACATTCTGTTAGATGATTATATACTTTATTTTATTCATTATAGAAAAGAAAATGATTATATACATTCTTCACTATGCATTCTGTTATAGTATGAATTATGATATTAACATCACATTAAACCATGTCTTGTAGGCTATTGAAGAGGGGAATGGTAAATGGCATGGTTCAGTTTGTGGCATAATTTGTGCACCTATTGACAAAGTTTGGAACATAGTCTCACAAACTAAGAAACTGTCTCAATGGATGCCAATGGTAGAAAGATGCACTACCTTAGCTGGAAATGAAGATGAACCAGGCTATGTTAGGCTAGTTTCTGGTTTCATGTTTCCTCAACAAGATGGAGAAAGGTCATGGATCAAAGAGAGGTTGATTTCAAAGGATTTTTCATCACATAGCTATGTTTATAGAATGGAAGCAAGTAATGTTGGTTTGGATGGATCTGTAAATTCACTAAAATTAGTTGACTATGGTGATGAATCAACTCTTATTCATTGGTCTTTTGAGATTAATCCTCTAGAAGATGTATCTGAGAATAGCTTAGTGGATTATCTTGGATTTCTCTATAAATCTTGCATTAATAAGATTGAGGGTGCTGTAGTAGCTGAATCAACAAATGTTTCATCACCATAGTGAATATAATTTTATTCAAATCATAAGCTTCTTTCCAATTCATATATACATGTAAAGTGAAGTCTTTGTTATATATATATACATAATCTGGAGTTATAATGTGAATGATGGATAGTAATTGCCTGGTGATTGTAATTTGTAAGTTACTAATCACAAAAAAGAACTGAATAGTCATTGTTGAGTATGGAACACGGTACTTATAAGTGTGCATATCGCTCAAGGGGCGAAGCTCCTGTAGTACGGTTACGAGGTAATGCTGTAATATGGATCGTAGTATTACAAGTTGTACAATGTAAACCCTAATCTTTATTAATATAAAGGAAGCGCAGTGGCTCTAGTATTTGGAGACGTAGACACAATTGGAAGAACTTCATTACCAAACAATGTGTGTTCATTGTTTGCATTTTTCGTATCTTTATTCTTTTGAACCGGGTTAATGTTCTAACAGTCATCCAATTAATTGGTGAGTAAAATTGCTTTGACTATACGCGGTAAATATTATTACATCTTCTACCACTGTGAATTTTTATGTCCTTTTCTTATGTGGTTGTACTTAATTTTCTAGCATATCTATGCTTGTTTTTAACATAAAAAAAGGTGGCATCACTTTCAACCATATTTTTTTGTTCATAATTCAATTCAATACAAAAAAACAGTTAAAAAACCTTAACTAAGTCATAATTACTAAATTATGAAACTATTATGACTTAATAAACTTATTTAGCAATGCAAAAAATGTGAGTTTTGATCTTGTCCTAATAAGGTGACTATAGTGAAGTACAAAGGCAGCAAAGGTGTGACAAGGAATAACAAAAATCAAATTGGAAAAGATAACCCATATGAATCATTTTGGTGTGTTTTGATGGTACAACATATTTAATAAAACAGGATTTAGACAGGTAAGTCTATCTCATAGCAGTGTATATTTGAAGAGTAACACTTAAAAATTAAAATATATACATACAAGGGAAATAATAGTCAAGAAAAATGGAAAATGAAATGAGAAAAACAAGTATTTGTAGCTGAGCAGTATTTTTCATCACTGGAAAAAAATTGTCTGATGAAAATAGCAGCAACAGTTTACATCAAACAGGAAAGATAAAGACAACATTGTGTAGCATGCAAGAAATGGTATAATTTTCCAAAATGTGCATTTTTTTAGTAGTCACCTACCATATGTAAAAGGACACAACATCACAAATTATTCCATTATATATAATGTTAATGTGCTTGGTCATACTTAAGTATTGATCAAACTATAGAGGAGATTAATAAGTGTAAGGGAAGGATTGAATTGACAAAGAAATTTTTAATTGCTTAAGAGAATGGAGCCACGTTTTCTAGCATTTTTTTTGGTAGCTCTTTCATTTCCACTCTTTGTTCAGTCCTTGGTGCGTCATTACAATTTTAGTGTAAGTACACTTCCTATGCTCAATTTTTCATATTCATTTTAATTGAAAAATGTGACCATAACTAATAAGAGAAAAGGTTGGCAGAAAAGCATTATCAAAATAATGCTTCCTATACCAAGAAACGGGGTTCAAATTTTTATGATAAAATAAGAGTTTGACCTTGTAACCTTAAGAAACGGGGTTCAAATTTTCTTAGAGACGGTTATAACATAAATATTAGTATCACTTTAATTTATTAATAATAATTTCGCCCTTCCCTAGCTATATTTAAAAAAATAAATTGAACATTTCATGATGGTCAATGGGTACAGGTGGTACTGAAGAATGAAACAAAACTTTGCTCAACAAAATCTTTTGTCTCAGTCAATGGAAAATTCCCAGGGCCAACTTTGTATGCAAGAGAGGATGACACTGTAATAGTAACGGTCACTAACTATGTTGAACACAACGTTACAATCCACTGGTGAGAATTTCTTCTTCTTAACTTGAATTATGTAGCACCGACACTTCTGATTGAAGGTGTGTCTCGTGTTCAACATGACACCGACACACATAGTTACATAAAATTATTTAATTTTGTCAAATTATTATAGGTGTCAACGTATCAGTGTCGTGTCTGATACATGTGTGCGAACTTCATAGATTTTGACTTGATTAATAATATTTGGATTTAATTACAGGCATGGAATCAAACAACTTAGGACTTGTTGGTCCGATGGGCCAGCATATGTCACACAATGCCCTATTCAGACAGGACAAAACTTTGTTTACAATTTTACCATTACAGGTCAAAGAGGCACACTTCTATGGCATGCACATATTACTTGGCTAAGGGCTACAATGCATGGTGCTATTGTCATTTTGCCTAAAAGAGGCACTCCTTATCCATTTCCTAAACCTGACAAAGAAAAGATAATCATTCTAGGCAAGTTTTACAGTTACCAACATAGTATTTATTTCTTAAACCATATAAATTAGAAGTTGTGCTTTATGTTCATTTGTTTTAACCTTGATTTGTATGAGTTATAGGTGAATGGTGGAAATCAGATGTTGAAGCTGTTGTTAATCAGGCCACAAGTTCTGGTATGCCACCAAATATATCAGATGCTCATACCATCAACGGTCATCCAGGACCGGTACCCGGTTGCATTTCTCAGGGTATAATTTACTACTTACATAACTAGTTTCTTATAATCTCACTATTTCTATAGTAGCAGTTGCGGCCACTTGAGACCACATAGACATCGATGTCGCGGCTCAGATCATTGTCACTGACCTTTTCTTAAACCTTTTTCGTAATATTGATCTTTTTCAACTTGTGCAGGTTACACACTACATGTTGAAAGTGGCAAGACCTATCTCCTACGCATTGTAAACGCAGCCTTAAATGACGAACTATTCTTCAAAATCGCAGGCCATAAACTAATAGTTGTTGAAGCAGATGCATCATACCTTAAACCTTTCGAAACCGACACAATATTTATAAGTCCAGGCCAAACCACAAATGTTCTTCTAGCTGCAAACCAACCTATTGGCAAATACTTAATAGCAATAACACCTTTCATGGATGCACCACTTATTGGCTTTGACAATCTTTCTTCGATTGCTACACTTCGCTACAAAGGAACACCACCTTATACAAAAACAATCTTAACAAATATTCCTCCACTTAATGCAACTCCAATAACAAAAACTTTCACTGATTCTCTTAGAAGTCTTAATTCTAAAACCTACCCTACAAAAGTTTCATTAACAATTGACCACTCTCTTTTATTTGCAATAACTGTTGGACTTAATCCATGTGATACATGCATAACTGATAACAAACTTGTGTCTGCTATAAACAATATCACATTTTTAATGCCTACTATATCACTTCTTCAAGCACATTACTATAATATTAAAGGTGTTTTTACTGATGATTTTCCTTCTAAACCACCTATGGTTTTCGATTATACCGGCACGGATCAGCCGGCTAATCTTCACACTGATAATGGTACAAAGGTTTATAGATTGAATTTTAATTCAAGTGTTCAGATTGTTCTTCAAGGCACTGCAATGATAGCACCAGAAAATCATCCATTTCATTTGCATGGGTTCAATTTCTTTGTTGTTGGACAAGGATTAGGGAATTTTGATCCTGAAAAGGATCATTTAAGTTTTAATCTTGTTGATCCTGTTGAAAGAAACACATTGTCAGTGCCAAATAATGGATGGATTGCAATCAGATTCAGGGCAGATAACCCAGGTAACAAAAAAATCACTTTTTTTCTTTCTAGCTTTTAGATTTTGATTTTATTACCTTCCTTTTTGTTCTTGTTTGGGTAAACAACTTAATTAAGCACTTAAAACATAAGCATTTAACATATAAGTACTTATATATAAGCACTTCTTATATATAAGCTATTATGGAGAACTTCTGGAAATAAGCTGAACATGTAATAAGTTAATTTCGTAAGTTTTTCCAAACAATTTCACAAATGTTTACAAGAGTAGATAAACAAAAATAAGTCAATCGATACGCCCTAGATTCTTCCAAACTTGAAGCTATGCTAAGTTTATAAAATAGGTTACTAAATGTGGCAATGATATTATGTCATCCAAACAGTAAATCTTATGGTTTGATAACATCATCATGTTATTTTCAAAATAATTTTGGTAAAGATTGGAATGTGGTATAAGCATACTTTACACTATATATATGAGTGTATGTGCTTTAAAATCATATTTCTAATCAACATTTAGTTTAATATGATATTCATATTATATTATGTTGTCTAAATTCTTGTGTATATTGTGTGTAAACATTGAAGGTGTTTGGTTCCTGCATTGTCATTTAGAAGTACACACCACATGGGGACTTAAAATGGCATTCATAGTAGACAATGGGAGAGGCCCCAATGAATCCATACTTCCACCACCAAAAGATCTTCCAATGTGCTAGAGTTTTGTGATGAAAAAGATTTGGTATGTTTGTTATTTTGAAAACAAGGAAAGTGTAGAGTACAATAGAGATGATTTCAGGGAGTGATGAAGAAACATCAAATTGTTTGTGGTAATTTGTATTTGCTGGAGGAATCAATAAAAAATTTACTGCACATATATAGCAATTTAAGTTTAGGATCAAATGTGATTTTTGATGGGAAAAAATATATATTAATGCTTCTGTTTTTTCATAATCTTAATGTGTGTGCTTGTTTAAAACTCCGAATTGATTAATTTGATCATTTAGATTTCATGTATCATAGCTTTTTGAGCAATAAAAAGTGCAAAATAAAAAATGAAACGCGCCAGGTAGGGGTCGAACCTACGACCTTCCGCTTAGGAAACGGACGCTCTATCCACTGAGCTACAGGCGCTTGTTG
>Ga0315913_1001042_pt1 | contig 28689 bp, 14 predicted proteins | sample MpolsnodulesMG_FD_207736 | JGI IMG/M metagenome (GOLD analysis project Ga0315913, IMG submission 207736) | Medicago polymorpha root nodule microbial communities from Los Angeles, California, United States - small nodules | ecosystem: Host-associated > Plants > Roots > Nodule | place: USA...
ATTTTTGGCACGAATAAGCTCCAATTCCCTTTCTTTTGCTCCAAGACTAAATCTTTTGAATATTTGTTCCTGAAATATAATAACTTGCAATTGAAGTAAAATAGTTCTAAAAGAAAATAATATTTAGATAAAACTAAATCAAATCTAAATATAATAAACTCAAATAACATATTAAAAATACTAATTTATCGACTCATCACGGCCAAGAAAACTAATTCCAAATCTTAGTCTTCTTCTAAGCCTAAACAAAAGAAGAAGGTAGGAGTTGCTCTTAATCATTCGGTCAGATTTATCAAAAGAATTGCAAGACTGCCTTCGAAAGATAGAAAGGAGATTTTGAAGGTGCTTAAGAAACAAGAATGCAAGAGGAGCGTGTTGTCAAAAGCGTCTAAGGTGATGGTTAAATCTTTATTTAATTCTTCAAATATGTCTAACTCTTCGGTGAACAAAGATTGAGAGAATTGGGTTTTACTTCATGGCAAGAAGGAGGTGGCAGTGGAGGATATTAGGGAGATAGGCAAGACTTCGGGGGTAAAACTCAAGGGTGATAAAAACAATAGCTTTAACTTGTTGACTAGGGAGGGTAGAAGAGAGTTGAGGGCGGAGAGAGGGAGTTTGTTGGTGGAAGGGGAAGTGGCGGACTGTGGGGTTGATGGTGAGGGGAGTTAGGGGTCGGTGGTGTGAGTGTTTGTGGGGTAGGAGTGGGGTGGAGATGAAGGTCTTCTGTTATAATGCTAGGGGGCTTGGTGGGTTTGAGAAAAGAGCAGAGGTGCGCCGTTTTATTCAAGACAAGCATCCTTTTGTGGTTTGTCTGCAAGAGTCGAAGCTGAGTGTGATTGATGACTTTTTAATTAAATCACTCTAGGGGAGTGCTCTTTGTGGGTATTCTTATCAAGCTTCAGCTGGGGCGTCTGGAGGTGTAGTAACAATTTGGGATACTTCGGTGGTGGAGGTCTGGTGCACTTTGAGTTTCAGACACGTCTTGGTTATAAAAGGAAGATTGATTCTTACTGGTCAAGAATTTATTATTGCTAATGTTTATGGACCATGTTATACGACGGCAAAACAAGATCTTTGGGTTCACATAAATCATTTTATTATAAACAACGGTGATGCGAATATTTGTATTTGTGGTGACTTTAATGCTGTTAGATCGGAGGAGGAGAGAAGAGGTGGAAGCGCGTTTTTCAGGAAATTGGATGCCGACAACTTTAACAACTTCATTGATGGCAGTTTCTTGATGGATTTATCGATATGTGGTAGGTTGTTTACTTGGTATCGTGGTGACAATATTTCGATGAGCAGGTTGGATAGATTTTTGGTGTCTGCAAAATAGTGTGATTCTTGGCCAAATTATATTCAAGTGGCACATCAGTGGGGCCTCTCTGACCATGTTCCGTTGGTGCTGCACATTGATGATGCTAATTGGGGTCCTCGACCTCTACGTATGATGAAGTGTTGGGTGGATTATCATGGGTATTCAGAGTTTGTCCGTGATAAATTAAACTCTTTGTCTGGATGGTTGGGGTGGTCATGTCTTGAAATTGAAGTTAAAAATGATTAAATTTTGTCTAAAGGACTGATATCAGCAACATACCAAAAATATTGAGGGCAAGATTCTAGATGTGAAGAATCGAATTTCTTCCCTCGACACTAAAGGGGAGGAAGTCAATCTTTAAGAAGAGGAAATCAGGGAACTTCATGATTTATCGGTTAATTTGCATTCTTCGTCTCGTGTGCATACTAGTATGAATTGGCAGAAGGCGAGGATGACTTGGGTTAAGGAAGGTGATGCGAATTCTAAGTTCTTCCTTAGCATGATGTCAATCAGACAGAGACAAAGTTCTATTCATTTGGTCCACGTAGATGGTGTTCCTGTTGAAGGGATTCCGAATATTCGAACGGTTGTCTTTAATCATTTTTCCAGTCATTACTGCGCTTCAGAGGCAGTTCGGCCGGGGGTGGAGGGCTTGAACTTTCGAAAACTCTCAAATGCCCAGGCAGGTAATTTGGTGCGTTTGTTTTCTTTGGAAGAGGTTAAACATGCTGTCTAGGATTGTGGTAGTTTTAAAATTCCTGGCCCAGATGGAATAAATTTTGGTTTCATTAAAGATTTTTGGCAAGAATTGAAAGATGATTTTATGAGATTTTTAATGGAATTAAATTGAAATGGGAAGTTGACAAAGGGTGTAAACTCGACGTTTATTGCCTTGATTCCAAAGGTGGATAGCCCTCAGAGGCTTGCTGATTTTCTACCCATTTCATTGGTTGGTTGCATGTATAAGGTGTTAGCAAAAGTTCTCGCGGATAGGTTACGATCTGTCATGGGTTTTGTAGAGTCAAATTCTCAGTCAGCCTTTGTTCGCGGCAAACAGATTCTTGATGGCATTCTTATTGCTAACGAGGTGGTTGATGAAGCTAGACGCATGAACAATGAGTTGTTATTGTTTAAAGTAGACTTTGAAAAGGCTTATGACTCCGTGGACCTAAATTATTTAAACTCGGTGATGGTAAACATGAATTTTTCCAACTCTTTGGCGGAAGTGGATAACAGAATGTGTAGTAACGGCTACTGCATCGGTCCTTGTGAACGGGTGTCCAACGGAGGAGTTCCCTATAGAGAGGGGGCTAAGACAAGAGGATCCTCTCTCTTTGTTTTTATTTTTATTGGCGGCTGAAGGGTTTGATGTTTTGATGAAGGCCTTGGTGACAAATAATTTGTTTCATGCGTATGGTGTTGGAAGGCAAGGGGAGGTCAAGTTGTCTCATCTTCAGTTTGCTGACGATACCCTTATTATTGGTGAAAAATGTTGGCTAAATGTGTGTTCGATTCGGGCTGTGTTGTTATTACTTGAGGAGGTGTCGGGGTTGAAGGTTAATTTTAATAAAAGTATGCTGACTGGTGTTAACATCCCTCCTACTTGGTTGTCAAAAGTTGCTTTAGTCTTAAATTGTAGAACTGGTACGATCTCGTTTATGCATTTGGGGTTACCTATTGGCGTAGATGGTAGGAAACTCAATTTTTGGAAACCTGTGGTTGATCGAATTATTGTTCGATTGTCGTCGTGGAATAATAAGTTCTTATCTTTTGGTGGTCGTCTGGTTCTTCTGAAGTTTGTCTTGTCCTCTCTTCCGGTTTACTTTCTTTCTTTTTTCAAGGCCCCTACAGGTATAATTTCTTATATTGAATCTATTGTAATTTTTTTTTGGAGGGTTGTGAGGTCTTTTAAAAAATTGCTTGAATAAAATGGGATTCTATTTGTTTACCTGTGGATCGAGGTGGTTTGGGGGTTCGGAGGTTGGGGGAATTTAATTTGTCTCTATTAGGGAAGTGGTGCTGAAGGTTGTTAGTTAATAAGGAATGGTTGTGGTACCGAGTGTTAAAGGCCCGTATGGGGAGGAGGGTTGCCGAATTCAGGAAGGGGGAAGAAACACTTCTGCGTGGTGGAGGATGATGTGTCACGTGAGGGAAGGGGTTGGGTCGGGAGTAGGGAGTTGGTTTGATGACAATATTAGGTGGGTGGTAGGTAATGGCCGAAATACTTTCTTTTGGACAAATAATTGGCTGGGTGGAGCTCCTTTAAAGCTTTAGTTTAGTCGTCTGTATGAATTATCAGTGCATAAGGATTGTTCGGTGGAGGATATGGCGAGATTGGGGTGGGAGGAAGGAGGAAATGCTTAGGGTGGAGGAGACGTCTGTTGGCGTGGGAGAAGGATAGTGTGAGGGAGTGCCCTGCTTTGTTGAATAACGTTATTTTGCAGGATAACATTCAGGACTATTGGAGGTGGCTGCTAGATCCTATCCACGATTATTCGGTTTGCGAGACATACTGTTTCTTAACATCTGTAGATGAACCGGTGGCTGATGGTGAAAACAACAACGTTTGGCATAAGCTAGTTCCTTCTAAAGTTTCTCTTTTTGCTTGGCGTCTTCTTCAAGATAGAATTCCGACAAGGTCAAACTTGGTGATGCGACATGTTCTTCAACCTAATGATAATTTTGTGTTGGAGGGTGTGGTATCATCAAGACGGCGGATCATCTCTTCATTGGTTGTGATTTAATTGGGATTGTTTGGTACTTAGTATGTCAATGGCTTGGCTTTTCTTTTGTCTTTCCAGGATATATTAAGGATCACTATCTTCAGTTTATTCATTTGGCAGGTATGCCGCGAACTACTCACTCTTATTTAAAGGTTATTTAGCTTGCTTGTGCTTGGGCAATATGGAAGGATAGAAACATCCGTGTATTCAAAAATGCGGTAATCGATCCTCACAGTATTCTTGAAAAGGTGAAGCTGAATTCCTTTTTATGGTTATCTTCAAATTATGTTCCAATTGCTTTTGGTTTTCATGATTGGTGCAGACACTCACTCCTTTGTATGAGTGTCATATAATTTTTATTTTATTTTCCGTGGCGACAACCTCTTGTTAGGTTCCTTGTCTTTGTAACAGATATTAGGTGATTCATCACTTTTAGTTCACCTTGTGCGGGGTGAATCACCTTTCCTTTGAGCAATATATTCCATTTTGATTGGTTAAAATAAAAGTTTATATCTTTTCGAAAGCTAATGGACTTTTGATTAACTATACATTTCTTAGACTTATATATGTTTAAAACTGTACACTACTACAAACTAGAAAAGTCTTACAGATTTCCCATAACAACAACCGCAATTAAACAACTCATTGAGTAAATCTCAAATTTGCCTCTTAATATTGTAGGGGTTGAGAGTATTTAACCCCTTACATTTTGTAAATAAGCAAAAAAAAAAAAACTGATTTTGAATAATGTTGGACAATTTAGTCCTTCTATTAAGTTGATTTGTTAGGAGGTGTGACATGGATATTATCTGCTTATGTGACAAGACCACCTATCCGCCAGCTCAACACCACATAACACAAACTAATTTGAGACTTCTAAAAGAAATTGGAAACCTAATTCGCTCTTCAACGATATTACGATAATATCTCTTTGAATATAATGGTGTCTTCCTCTTCAATGATATGTTCCTTTTCTTTTATATATTAAATTTCTTTATGAAGGATCTATGATTGTATATATTTTTTAAATATCCGCCAATCCATGTTGCTTTGAACATATTGCATATTGATGTGCTTCAAGATACTAGAAATTTGTACCCTTCATGACATTTTATATGACCAAAATTGTTTTCCGTGTTACCAAGCTCGTATCTTTCTTCTAAAAAAAGGAGCTTTGGAGAGGAATACTCTACTGTGATGTGTTTCTTTTCATTAAATCACCTTATTCATTTAGCCTTTGATATTATGTTCGTAAAAGTAAACAGCAGAGAACGAAAAACTTCACTAACTATTTGATATGGTGCTTGTTTTGATTTTTCAGAACACCGAAGCACAATAATATGAGGTGTTTAAATTACCTAATTTTCATAGATGACTTTGAAGCTTCTTTGCAATAACAATCATCAAAAGATACAACGGTGCTACCAGTTTATAGCTTCTGGAAAGTCATACATACAGTTCATGATAAATCCTTTTCCAGTGACGGGAATATGATAAATTGATCATGTCTATATATCATTTTCTACTGCTAAACCGGCTTATCTATTGAAATATCATTTAAACTGAGGCAATTTTTTTTGCCAGTATTTATAACCACAAGGAAAGGGAAGGAGAAAGGATAAAAAAAAAAATCAGTGTGAAAAGTTTATTGCGAGATCTCGTGAAACCCTGAAGTTAAACGCTGTAAATGGAATTTAAACATGTTCTGCCATAACCTTAAATTGATTCTTGAAGTTACTTAAGGAAAAAACTTGTTCTGGTTTTGATCTCCTATAAAAATTCAGAAGCAATGTAACATTGGCAATAGTACATTAGTTCCAACTAATAAAGAAAGATATTGTACATATACTGATTCGGTACTATAACTTGACAGAAATAAAGATATGACAAATGTTCTTAAAGAACAAAAAGTTTTTTCAACCCGCTATAATGCAAAACAAATGAGGAATCAGAAGATTAAATAAGTAGCAGAAAATCACAGCAGACAAAAGTCTACACTCTACTCCACTAAGACAGATAGCACAACTTGTCCTTTGAGGGGTCTTCATCCTTGATGCGTCAAGTTTTTCAAAGTGCATCTGAGATTAGGAAGTTCAATTTCTCATACTTTAGAATCCACAAAATATTATCTCATATAGATTAAAGGAAATAGCATAATAGGTTCACTATAACTCAAATCCTTCATAAAAAGCACAGACAATAAGGAGAGAGTGAGAAAATAATTAATCAGTCAGGAGCATGTCCATTCTTACCTGCAGCAGGAAGCACCGCATAATTTGAAGCCTGAAAACAACAGTGAACGTTAGACCAAGGCATTCAATGTGTTCCACCTAACAATGAAACAGCCACTAATAACTTGTCCTGTTATTATTTCCAAAAAAAAAAATAAACTCATCCTATTATGTAAAGTGTAAGTATTTTACTCACTTCATCTTCATCAGATTCATCGTCGTAGTAGCTGGAGCTGAAACAGTGAAAACAAATAACAGTGAGCAGCTCAACATACTTTCAGAATGAAGATCTCAAACCCCTCTATAATCACACACAAATCTTCCAAATTCCCCCATATGTCTCCAGCAACGAAAAGCAAAGGAAAAGAAAGTTGAGGTATAACAAATCATTCCCAAGTCAAATCAAAAGAAAAGTTTAAATTTAAACACTGTTCATATTCCTGTGAAACTTATTTCAAACACCCTGTAACTTAATCCAGCAACCAAATCTGAAGGAACTAATTTAGGCTCATATCATGAAAATATCATAGAATACCTACTTCACATACTAAAAATATTATTATTATGATAAAGAACATCAGCCACATACTTTTAATTTGAAGGTAATACAAAGAAAATAAAACAAAACGAAAGTCTCTAGTTTTAAAAAATAAAAAAGTAAGATTTTACTGAAAACGAGCTTTAAGAAATTATGTCGATAAAAAACATAAATTAAGGATTTCTGAATTAGCTTTCATGTCAATCAAGTCAGCATTAAAGTTTTGCTTATGATCTCAAGCAAGTGGCCCAATATAGACTTGGTACAATTGAAGAATAAATAATTTTGAAGTACTAATACTAACCAAATATATGAACTCGGATAGCTAACAACAACTAAGACAATTCCTCAAGTTCACCTTGCAATACCTTTTCATGAATTTATTAGTTATTTCAATCAAACCTCCCACTTTCCACATAGGAACTGGGACCCACATTTAAGTGTCTATCTCTCTGCTGACTAAGTGTTCCAACATTTCTAAGTAAGGCAAAACCACCAAGGTGTAGTTGGAAAGACAAGTTTTAGATTCTTTTTGGGGCCAAAAATTGTGTTATGCTTCGGTATGTCAAGTGTAAAAGTAAGAACAACCACTCTACATATATTATGAAATGAAGTTAAATTAGTAAAATGAATCACTGCAACAACAAAAAAAAAAGAGAGAGAAGAAAAGAAAGAATATTTACAAAAAATCGATGACACAACTTTCCGGGCCTCCTACATCGTCCAATTGGTTCCAGATATCATCCACCTTCTCATTATCAGCTAATAAATGTCTCGAACAGTGTATTTTGATATCCCCTAAATATGGGGCATTTTTCAAGATAAACTTAACGAATTGGATTTCATATTCATTCCCATAAAAATTTAAAAAGCATAATCGATTGAGAGAAGATTTGAAACAACAAGGCACCGAGTTCAATATCAAATCTTCACCATCCAAGTAGTTAAGTACCTAATCAAGAATCACTAAACAAGTCAATCGACAGAAATAATATTATTGTTAGCCTTGAAACATAGCAATTACAAGCACTGGTGAAGAAAATAAAACATACCACCCCAGGAATCTCAAGAACTTCCACTTCAGGAGCCTTTCGGAGAATGTCCATCAGTACTTCATTAGTGTTCTCCGGAATCCCAGCAAACACTTTAAGATGTGTCAAATTGTTAAATGTAGGAAGGAGATGGAGAGTATCCTTTGTATAGTAAAGACACTAGTAATGGAAACAAAGCTATGTTAGGTACTGTGTAATACAGAAAATATGGAACGATTATAAGAAACAAATAACTAAAGTCAACAATCTCATTAGGTATTATAAAAAAAACATGAAGATGATAAGCAAATAGGCAAACATACCTCAAGAGTGTTATTATATAGTGTGAGAGACTGAACACTACTAAGTCCACTCAATAGCTGAAATACACAATGAGCAGCATATGATTCACTACTTGGATGGTCATACTCAAGATCAATAGATGCATCAACTACGGAGGTCAAGTTAACAGGGATAATTTCTATTGTTTGAATGCATGTGCAACATAACGATAAAAGATTCACAGCATCAATCATGAGTGTCATATCATGATCATAAGCAACGCTAAAGAGGTCAAAATTGATGGTCAACTTGGTTAATGTGGAAATTGCAACAGTGATCTGCTCTATATTCTCCCAATAACAATTGTACAAGGTCAACTCTTGTAAAACAGAGCACCCAGAGAAAAGTTGTTGAACTGACATCTCATCTGCAAAGGTAACTTCAGAAACCACTAATTTCTTCAGGCTAGGAAAACGAATATCGTTAGGAATATGTAGAGTGAACTTGAGTCCTAAACACAGTTTGGTCAATGACTCGAAAGATGAGAAACTATGTGGTAACACAAACTTATCATTTTGATCACCTAGTGAAAGTTCAAGATCTTGTACTTTGTGCTTCACAACAGAAGTTATTAAGGAAGTAACTTTGTCCGCACCAACAACACTTTCAAATGTTTGAACACAAAGCCTTTCTACTCGATTAGATTTGTGCAGTAATCTTGCAACTAGATCTAAGAGGCAATTTGCCGTGTTGTTCTGATTTTGGTTTTCGGAATCATATCGACCAGTTTGAAAATCAAAGGCAGATAAGTAGGTCCATAAGTGCCTCCACTTCTTTGCCAATGCGGAAGTTCTTACAGCATCTTTGGTAGGGAGTAAGGAAAGAATATGAAGAAGAATGCCCTCAGGTAAATCGCTAATCATGTCGCCTGCATTATGTCTTTGAATGTTATGCACATCGGTTGTTGAGATTGTACCAACCATGATCTACGCCTGCCTGCCTGCCTTCTCAAAACAATAAACGAATAACAATTAACATGTAAAGCATGAGTGATATGCAAGGAGCCAACATTGATTCCCTAATAATAACTATAAAACGAGTCCATTGTAGATACACATTGAACCTAAATAATCTGATACACATTTAACCTAAACATGGCTAAAAGGGGAGGGTTGTCCAATCCTATATAACCTAACAAAAAAAAGCACATTGATTATGAATTTCTGAACAAAAAGAGAGAGAAGGAAAAAGAGGAAAGAAGCGATTACCTGAGCAATGGAGAAGAGATTGACGCAATAAGCTAAAGAGAGTGAGTGAGCTTACTGTACTGCTTCATCGTTAAACCTAATTTTCATCAATTACCTCACCAAACTGACAAAGTGTTGTGTTGTCAACTTGTGAGATTCTCTCTAACCATTTTTTTTTATCTCTTAACAATTTATTACTTTATCATTTTTCAATTATTTTAATTTATATTTCCATACCATTAATAAATTATATTTTTGTAAAACAACACACAATTCTTTCTTTCTACACAACATTAATTACATTTCTCAATCTATGTGAAATTGCTAAAGTACTCTATAATTTGGAACAAGGGAGTATACAAGATCAAATGGACAAAATTTTTACACACATACGTGTTAGGAAATGATACAATCATTTTGTGACAACTTTTTAACAACTCTCTAATACTCATATTACGTGCTAATTCTCCCTCTTCCATTTCTCCTTCATTTTTTTTACCAATAAAAAAAAAAATGTTGTCACAAATATCACTACTCACATGTTTATGTTAAACCATATGTTTTCAAAATGTTAGATGATGTGGCAACATATCAATGAACAAATGCATATTACTTGATGGATGCAGTAAATTTTTTGAAACGCTCTGGAGATGGGGGTTTGTGTCTGGCGTTATGTTTGTAAAAGTACTCCCTCCGATCCTTTATATAAGAAAAGAAATAAAAAATCATCAAAACCAAGACAATCATTAGTTGTTGCAATTTTTTAAATGTTTTTACAAATATGTCCTCATAAAAATTTGTGAAGTATTAAATATACCCACTAATGTTGAAAAGACCAACATTAAATGAGGTCTATAAAAGTCTTTTAAACAATAAATGTACCTTAAAAGCTGTGACTTTTTCTTATAAATAGAACCATTTTTTTAAAAAAAAAATTTCTTATAAATAGGACCGGAGAGAGTACATAGCTGAGAAAAAAACTTCACTAACTATTAGGATGCAAAAATTGATGATCTTAGAATCCAGGAAGAAAAAGTACAATTCACAAAGCCAGTATGTGTCTTTATTGTATGACATGAATATATGGTGCTTGTTTTGATTTGTCAGAACAATTAAGCACAATAATGAGGTATTTAAATTACCTAATTTTCATAGATGACTTTGTAGCTTCTTTGCAATAACTATCATCAAAAGATACAACGGTACTACCAGTTTATAGCTTCCGGAAAGTCATACATGTAGTTCATGATAAATCCTTTTCCAGTGCCGGGAATATGATAAATTGACCGAGTCTATATATCATTTTCTACTGCTAAACTGGCTTAAATATTGAAATATCATTTAAACACGGGCAATTTCTTTTGCCAATATTTATAACCACAAGGAAAGGGAAGGAGAAAGGATAATAAAAAAAATAAAAAAAATCAGTGTGAAAAGTTTATTGTGAGATCGGTGAAACCCTGAAGTTGAACGCTGTAAATGGTATTTAAACGTGTTATGCCATAACCATAGATTGATTCTTTAAGTTACTTAAGGAAAAAACTTATCTGGTTTTGATCTACTAAAATAATTCAGAAGCAATGTAACATTGGTGATAGTTCATTAGTTCCAACTACTACAAAAAGATATTGTACATATATTGATTTGGTACAATAACTTGACGGAAATATAGATATGACAAATGTTCTTAAAGAACAAATAAACATTTTTGAACCCAATATAATGCAAAACAAATGAGGAATCAGAAGAATGAATACGTAGCAGAAAATCACAGCAGACAACACCACTAAGACAGATAGGCGATAGCACAACTTGTCCTTTGGGGAATAATTTCTTGGTTGTGCAAACCATATAGAATCATGATTTTGAGTTGTACAAAGTCTGAAACCAAGCGGATGTATTTTTTGTCCCATAATTCCTCACTACTCTATATAAAATAATACGTCTTATTTGTCTACTTTTTTTATCTATATCTTTTTTTTATTTATATAAATTAAATATATTATATATCTTTATGACTCATTGACTTAGTTCGTTGAAATATATATTGTGACTAGCATTTTCTCCTGCAGAATAAAGCAATTCAAAAAAAAAATAGAATAATATGATCAACTCCATAAAGCATAATTTCTATTATCATAACCCTTTAAATTTAAAAATATAAATATTATGAATTACGTTTCGCGCTTTGTCTTGTGAATAGACACAAATATTTTTTGACCAAAGGCTTCATCCTTGATGCGTCAAGTTTTTCAAAGTGCATCTGAGATTAAAAAGTTCAATTTCTCATATGTTAGAATCAACAAAATCCAATCTCATATAGATTAAGGGAAATATAATAATAGATTCAATATAACTCAAGTCCTTCGTAAAAAATAGAAACAATTAGGAGAGGATGAAGACAACGAGAAAATAATTAATCAGTCGAGAGCATGTCCATTCTTACCTGCAGCAGGAATCAACACAGAATTTGAAGCCTGAAAACAACAGCAAAAGTTAGACCAAGGCATTCAATGTGTTCCACCTAACAATGAAACAGCCAGTGAGAAATTATCCTATTATGAAAAGTGTAAGTATTTTACTCACTTCATCTTCATCAGATTCATCATCAGATTGTTCATAGTAGCTGTAACTGAAACAGTGAAAACAAATAACAGTTAGCAGATCAACATACTTTCAGAATGAAGATCTCAAACCCCTCTATAATCACACACACATCTTCCAAATCCCCCATATGTCCCCAACAATGAAAAGCAAAGCAAAAGAAGGTTGAGCCGTTGAGGCAAAACGAATCATTCCTAAGTCAAATCAAAAGAAAAGTTTAAATTTAAACAGTTCTTATTCCTGTGAAACTTGTTCCAAACACCCTGTAGCTTAAAGTAGCAACCAAATCTGAAAGAACTAATTTATGCTCATATCATGAAAAGATCATAGTATAAAAACCCACTTTACATACTAAAAATATTATTATTATTATTATTTATTATTATTATGATAAATTTGAAGGTAACACAAAGAAAAAAGTACAAAAGTCTCTAGTTTTAAGAAATAAAAAAGTAGAGATATTACTTAAAAAGAGCTTTAAGAGATTATGTTGATATAAAACTACATTAAGGAATTTTGAATTAGCTTTCATGTCAATCAAGTCAACATTAAAGTTTTGCTTATGATCTCAAGCAAGTGGCCCAATATAGACTTGGTACATTTTGAAGAATAAACAATTTTGAAGCACTAGCTAACCGAATATTTGAACTCAGATAGCTAAAACAACTAATACAATTCCTCAAGTTCAACTTGCATTACCTTTACTTGAATTTATTAGTTATAATCAAACCTCTCACTTTCCACAGAGGAACTGGGACCCACGTTTAAGTGTCTATCTCTCTGCCGTTTAAGTGTTCCAACATCTAAGCATTGGCTGAAGCCACGATTAAGCATGCAGCTGAAACCTAAAAGTTTCCTCTCCACTATGTCCATACTTCACACGATCCTAAAGACCCAACCAAACATTCTATAAATCATTTAATCGCATATATTTAGGCGTCACTGAGCATTCAATCATACCTAACTATGGTTTAAATATGTTGGGATGTCATAGTGTGCGAGCGCAGGGTGGGGGTACAATGAACCAGTTTCCCAAAATTCACAGTAAGACGAAACCACTTAGCTGAAGTTTGAAAGACAAGTTCTAGATTCTTTTTGGGGCCAAAAACCGTGTTATGCTTTGGTATGCCAAGTGTAAAAAGTAAGACCAACCACTCCAAACACTTAGACGGTTCCAATTCCCGGCAAACAGAGTTTGTCCAATAAAATAAATTGATACAGTTCACAAAGGGCATGCTCTATAAATTAGCGATAGTAGTCTTACTAGTGAAGCTATTTATTTCATCAACCACACTTTTATATTATGGAATGAAGTTACATTAGTAAACTGATTCACTTCGAAAAATAAAAACAAAGAAAGAAAGGGAGAGAAGAAAAGAAAGAGTATTTACCAAAACATGACGACACGACACTCTGGGCCTACATCTTCCAATTGGTTCCGAATATCATCCACCTTCTCTATATCAGCTGATAAATGTCGGGAACAGTATATCTTGATCTCCCCCAAATATGGGGCATTTTTTAAGATAAACATAACAAATTCGATTTCATCTTCATTTCCATAAAAATTTAAAAAGCATAATCGATTGAGAGAAGATTTGAAACAACAAGGCACTGGGTTCAATATCAAATCTTCATCATCCAAGTAGTCAAGTACCTAATCAAGAATCACTAAACATGTCAACTGACAGAAGTGATTCTCAAGATTGTTAGCCTTTAAATATGGCAATTACCGGTACTGGTGAAGAAAATAAAACGTACCACCCCAGGTATCTGAAGATTTTCCAGTTTAGGAGTCTTTAGGAGAATGTCCATTAGTACTTCATCAGTGAAATCGAGACTCCCACGAAACACATAAAGATGTGTCAAATTGTGAAATGTAGGAAGGAGATGGAGAGCATTCTTTGTACGGTAAAGACACTAGTAATGGAAGCAAAATCACGTTAGGTACTGCGATACAGAAAATATGCAATGATTACAAGAAACGAATAATTAAAGCCAACATTCTCATTAGGCATTATGGTATACAATATTTAAAAAAAAAAATGAAGATGACGAGCAAATAGGCAAACATACCTCAAGAGTATTATTATATAGTGTGAGAGACTGAACACTACTAAGTCCACTCAATAGCTGAAATACACAATGAGCAGCATATGGTTCACAAATAGGGTGATACTCAAAATCAATAGATGCATCAACTACGGAGGTCAGGTTAACAGGGATAATATCTATTGATTGACTACATGTGCAACTTAACAATAAAAGATTCACAGCATCAATCATGAGTTTCATATGATGATCATAATCAACACTGTAATAGTCAAAATCGATGGTTAACTCCTTTAATGTGGAAATTGAAACAGTGATCCGCTCTAAATTCTCCCAATCACAATCGTAAATGGTCAACTCTTGTAAAACAGGGCACCCAGAGAAAAGCTGTTGAACTGACATCTCATCTGCAAAGGTAACTTCAGAAACCACTAATTTCTTCAGGCTAGGAAAACGAATACCGTTAGGAATATGTAGAGTGAACTTGAGTCCTAAACACAAACTTATCATTTGGATCACCTAGTGAAAGTTCAAGATCTTGTACTTTGTGCTTTACAACAGAAGTTATTAAGGAACTAACTTTGTCACCATCAAAAACACTTTTAAATGTTTGAACACGGAGTCTTTCTACTCGACTAGATTTGTGCAGTAATCTCGCAACTAGATCTAAGAGGCAATTTGCTGTGTTCTTTTTTGAGTCATATTGAACAGTTTGAAAATCAAAGGCAGATAAGTAGGTCCATAATTGCCTCCACTTGTTTGCTAATAAGGAAGTTCTTACAGCATCTTTGGTAGGGAGTAAGGAAAGAATATGAAGAAGAACTTCCTCAGGTAAATCGCTAATACATCATGTCTTTGGATTTTATGCATATCTGTTGTTGAGATTGTACCGACCATGATCTACTACGTCTGCCTGCTCAAAACAATAAATGAATCAAAATGTAAAGCATGAGCCAACATTGATCCCTAATAGTAATAATAATTATAAAATGACTCCATAGTAGACACTTTCATGAATTTCAATTGCCTACAAATTTACATGGCTCAAAGGAGAGGGTTGTTCAATCCTATATAAACCCTCCTTGCACATGGAAATCGTAACATAATCTAACAAAAAAAGAAGCGATTACCTTAGAAATGAAGAGAATGACGCAACAAGCTAAAGAGAGTGAGTGAGTGAGTATACTGTACTGCTTCATCCTTAAACCTAATTTTCATCCTTAAGCACTCGTTAAACAAGTAACAAAATATAATTACGATGTTTGTTTTCTTATCATTTTTCTATCAATTAAACTCTTTTATTTTATTGGTGTAAGAAGTAAGAACCTATAAATTAAACTCTTTTATTTTGTTTTGCATGCAGGCTTTTAAAATGTATAATTGTTAATAATTAAAAGTACTTATTCAATGTGTGAAAATGATTGTAAAATATGAGTAATTATTCATAAATATACTAAAATGTAAGATTATTGTATAGCTAGTTACGATAGACAATACTACCTCCGTCCCTAATTATAAGGCCTTTTGGAAAAATAACGGGAATTAAGAAAATTAAAAGTGGCAATAAATTTGTTTGTAATTATACTATTGATTTTACAAAATTGTCCTTTAAGAGAGAAGGTTAGTGTATGTTTTCAATGTAATATTTAATGCTGATTGAAGAAAAATATATAAAATAAATAGGGGTATGTTGGTAAAGAATTAACTAATGTACTTGAAAATAACAAACGGGCCTTATAAAAAGGGATAAAAAAATTTCTTAAAAGGGTCCTATAATTAAGGACGGAGGTAGTATGTTTTATGGAATTATATGATCTTTGATCTTTATCTTAGTATTAGAATCTTTAGACTACTTTTTTTTTTTTTTTAGAAAAGAATTTTTAGACTACTTAACTTTACTCTCGAAACTACAACATACAATTCATCATGAGCGAATTAAAATAGGCCGTGACCAATGGTCTTGTACCATTACATAATTTAGTTGTCCGATCAATGTTTCACATAAGAATGACAAGAACACCAACTTTAGTCTCAATTTGTAGTTTGGTATTCTGGAGCCCTTAATTAAATTTAGAAACTCGGCACTGAACCATTCACCATGTACATCATTTTGATCTCTAAAAACTAACATCTAATTAATTAAATATTTAAATAATTTTTTATATAATTCATAACAATCCAATCCTATATCCACATCATCCTTGGTATTGCCACACACGCTTTTGTTAAACTAAGATGTAATTGATTATGTTAAAAAGGTAACAATGTTAAAAAAGTAAAATATCAAATCAGACAAGAAGAAAAACGATAAGGCATTATTTGAAATTAATCAAATGTCGTTTTATTATGAAAAAGAATGCAACACTATCAATAAATACTATGCATATTTTTTAAGAGAAAAATATCATCATAATAAGACCAAGCATAAAAATCGATAGTTGAATTTTAATTCTCAACCGAGAACCATTTTGGGTGCAAAGTTAATTAGCTCATTGAGCCACTTCAACCAACTCAGAAAAACACTATATTGTATTTCTGAAATTTTTTTGACACTTCTTTTTATAAAAAGAGGTGTTGCTTGAACCTGAGATATTAATGACTCGGAAATTATTGGTTTAATTAGCATTTCGATTCATCTCTTGTATCGTATAGAAATTAAATGGTAATTCAATTCCTTTTCATCTCTCCCAAACTGACATCATTATTACATGCCTCCATCAGAAGCCAGCAGAGGTGATTCAACTGAGCTGGAAAGCGATTTTGAGTCAATCCGCTTCGCCTTTTTGTCACTTTGTTGACGCGGCTTATTTGAAGCTCGGTCAGACTGTGAGACAATCTTTGACACGGTAAATCCTGTAACTTCAAAAGTATTTGATCTATAGGGTATCAAAGAATTGCGTTGAACAACATCAACTCCTTCATAAGTCCAAGCACTCACTACAGCTTCTCCTTTAAGTCCAATGGCAAACCAACCAAGGCCAGCAGCAGCAATGTCTACAGAGCTCGAGTCCCAACTGTTTCCACTAACATGAAATTCCCTTCTCACCCAATTTCCCAATTCTTTGACTCTTTCCTCTCCAATTGGTGGCTGAACAAAGGAAAATTCAGACTGGTGTTATACAAGAGGAAACTGTAATGCGCAATGAATAGTGCCTATGAATCAAAAGAAAAACTTGTCTTTTCTTGCAATGTAGCTTTCTACATGCACTTTACCAATGAATAAAAACTTCACTGTTGTAAGCATATTATGGCAATTGAATATCTAGATATTGCTTAACATTGTATTATAATTCATTCTATGAAAATAATCTCAGCAAACTACCAAAAAAAAATGCTGCCAAAGATTTGGACCAGGCTGGTTATCCAGAGAGCATTTGGTACACACTTTTAGTTGGGATGTAATAACTAAGATATAAATCAATTATTTGTAAGCTAGACAAAACTAACGGAACACAGTTGAAAATCAGCTTATAAGCATGGGAAAGGGATTGCTTCATAAGTAGTCAATTAACATAATCAAAGAGAATACCTGTAACTGGTGTCCAAAATGGTCTTGGAACATTTTACTTGCATTTTCTATTTTACCCATATGGAGAGGAAGATAAGGAGATGCCCACACCGTGACATAGATAGTATCCAGGGACGTTTCTTCTACATCCAATCTCATAAGACCAGCTATGTGAATCGAATGACCAGCCTACCACAATTAATTGGTAAAAGAATGAAGTACATGAGATTTAAATAAGACAAAAGATGCAAGAACTCTAGAGCCCAAATTAGCACACATATGTAAGCAATAATATTAAATTCATTGACACAAGTTAGTATTTAAGTGAACTAACCTTAATTCTATATGTCCTAGGTTTCAACTCCTTGGTCATGTAAACAAGCTTTTGCTCTTCCCTCATCAACCTTGTTGTAATCTGGTAAGGATGGAGAAGGCCGGGTGTATCAAATAATTTTGCCTGACTTGGAAGAGCACCCTCCACTCTAACAATGCCGAGTGTAGTCCCTGGAACAGGTGCTTCTGTCAGATGTGAAATCTTCCCTCCAACATGCTTTCCTATAGAATTTATTAATGTACTCTTTCCTGCATTCTGTGCCCCAACAGTCCATACATTCCCTCTAGATCCAGCCAATTCAACTATATCTTCCACAAGACTCTTAAGTCCCCAATCTCTGAATGCACTCACCATGTGCAAACTAGTAATCTTAATAATACCACCCTCTCTAGCTCTTTGCCTAATCCAATGCTCCAATCTTGTTGGTGACAATGAGCTAGGCAATAAATCAATCTTTGTAACCACAAGCACTACTCTAGGCACGTTCCCTGACTTACCCTGCTTCCATGCTGAATAGTTATCTTCAATTGTCTTAGAAACCAAGTTCGCAACCTTCCTTGGAAATGACCCATCAAAATCCACCGCATCCACAACCATAAGCACCACTGAACGGGTCCCACTTGCTGATGCCAACTTCCTTCCCACTGTATGATCAAAGTCAAAATCTGGTAGCAAGTTTTCCACAGTTGGATCCTTCACCTTCCCATAGTGCCTCAACGAATGACAGCGTGCACAAACCACTGGCTTTTCCGGTTTCCTGATCAAGTTGTCATCACTACTACTAAGCTTTTCTGGTTCAACAACAAGCCCTTTTTTAACTGTCTTAGAGAATTCGGACTCTTGAGCAACGGGTTCTAGATGGGTATACAATTTATAAGTTACGTCCTTCTCAGACGGTTTAATGAAATAACCAGGGTGTTTTGGGCTGGAATCTTGCATACAAACCCCACAACCAGGGCAGACATGAAGAGATTGGGAAGTGCCTTCATTGTAATTACCCTCACGAGATAAGGGCAATTTTTGTTTTGGTGCTGAAGAGAAATACCTAATCAAATTACTTGATGGATGCGGTAAATATTTTGTAAGGCTATGGAGATGGGGGTTTGCGTCTGGTGTTAAGGTTGTAAAAAGATTCGACTGCACATGGGTTTTGCACTCAGAAAGGAGTGATAAATAAACGAGCGACTTAAGCTTTGAACTGGAAAATTTTCTAGCTACAATCATTTCTATCTGTTGTTCAGCTCTGAATCTAAATAAAGATTCAAATCACCAGAATTAGAAGCGGCTTACAAAGATCTCAAGAAATAAATCCACTACAGTTCCATACACAACTTGCTAGAAGAATCTCTCCACGAACACATCTTCTGATTAAAATAAAAAATTCAAAAAAATGTCATAAGTTTTCAGTAAAAACCACATAAATGTTCTTAAAGCGATAGAGACGATAAAGCTAATAATTATACAAGCCAATAAATCATACAATTTCAACCTTCACATTGATGAATAAAATTACTAATGGCAAAGAATGTTAGTAACAAAGCATGCGAAAATCACTAATGATCAGATGAAACACAAACTCGTCCTTAACCAACAAACACAATATTCTTGTAAAGCAAAAACAAAGTATGAAGAAGACATTTTATCGAACACCTTCAAGTCTCAATCTCAGTGTCTCTCTCGAACGAGAAACGAACATACCTTCAACAGTAAAATGAATGAAGCGGCACTGAGAGCGTTTGGGTCTGAACAAAACGACGGCGTGAGTTTGTGTTTGTGAGAGGCGCAAATGAGAAGAGAACAGTATCACAAAAATAAAAACGTTTATTTTGTTTTTACACTTACCTCCCTTGAAGTTGGTTAAAATGTCACTCACACCCCCTCTAAACACAAACCTCCCCTACTTAATTTTTAATGTGAAAAACACCTCCCTTTATACTAACACCGTTAGGTTCTGTTAAACCATGCATTGTTTAATCCAGTGGCAGTAGATCACGACCTTCTCCTTTTTTGAAATATCCAGTGTTCATTGTTTTCTTTATTACTCCACACACTAAATTCTCTTTTTTTTTCTCTACCTTTTGTGTTTCTGTATTTCAATTTAAAATAGATTTTTTTTTTGAGAGGAAAATAGATTGTCAATATGGAATTGGCATCTCTTAGAATGTTGGGATGCAATTTTAACCAATTAGTTGTCATCTTGACGTAATCATATGACAGAAGAGCAATTGGCAGTTCTCAAAAATGGCAGCACCTATCTAATGTTAGTAAAAAAAATAGCAATGGAATTATGAAGGTTCGCCCAAAGTAATCACGGAAATTCTGATTAACAAGAAAAGAAACTTGTTAACACAGTATACAAAAGTGAAAAATACCGATTAAAATAAAAAGAAAACTTAACAAAGAGAGAGATGCGAAATTCAAAGGTAAATTAAAGAATGCCAGTTCAAGGAATTCATGGAAAAATGCAAAAAGCTAGGGCACAAGTCTAAGAATTAAGAGTCAAAAGTGTATAAATCTATTTTCTCACTAACTGTTCTTTAACGGTGTTAACTTGAGGGGAGGTGGGTGTTTTTTGACAAAATAGAGGGGGTGTTTGTGTTGTTTAGCTAAACCTCGAGGGAGATCAATGTAATTTCCGCTTTTACTTTTGATTTGATTTTCTCAAATAATTTGAGTTTAATGGCTTAAAGTAGTAATTTTTCTCTAAAAAAAAGGAGTAATTTTATACCGTACCATGTGAAAACTTATATTCTTTTTCCTTTCATAGTTAACATCGTCATTTTTTTCCCTAAAAAAAAACATCATCATTCTTAACACTTATTATCATCTTAATCATTTTTTGGTGGCCGGGGTTTATAGCACGGACTTTGCATATATTATGCATTATTCTTACCAACTGAACTAAGTTAGAACATTACTTTTTGGTTTTTGACATAGCCCTGGAAGTTTCTTGTTTATTTTTGTTTGTTATTTATTGATGTGCCACAAATAGAATGTCAATATAGTTTTTTTTTTAAAAGAAGAATGTCAATATAGTTGTGATGTCATTGTTATCATGAAACTTTTGTATTCTAGTTTTTGATTTAGAAAAAAGATATTTTATCGAATGCAATGTTGTACATGTTAAAATAAAGGGATTTATTTAATCCTTAAATGTGTAATGTGTAATCACAACAGTCCTTTAATGTATCAAAATTTTAAAATAATCTTTGATTATGCATTTCATTATTTAAAATAGTTTTAATATTAAAACGCTTCATTAGTATTGTCATATCAATCGTTTATTATACTTACTTATTGACATATCATTCATTATAAGTACTTACTTATTGTCATTTTAATCCATATATAAAAAGAGTTATTATGACTATTGAGAGATTATTTTAGCATTTGAGACTATTTTGACTAATTGAGTGCACAATCAGAGACTATTTTAAAATTTTAATACATTCAAAGACCAAAGCGACTATTACCCCTTAAAATAACCAAGAGTATCAATTTTTTTATTGAAAAACAAATTATTTATTAAAAAATTGTATATTTAATATAAAATACACAAATTCTAATATAAATTTATTATTTAAACTTATTTTTGCACTTGATAGAAAAACCCATAACTACCAAATAGACATAGGAGTAAAACTAGCTTACAAAGTGACCAAAACATATTTCTCTCCATTTATTTGAAAGAAAGTGTAGTAATATACAATTTTCATTAGAGTGCTGCTATTCTTTAAGAAAGAATCGCTCAAGAATAGCAAGAATATGCCTTTTGGTATTTTAATATTTTAAAAAACTAACAAGTCCTTCATTTTCAGAAACCATGGTCGTGTGATTGTGAAAATCAACGGACCGGATCATTCCATGCATTTTGTTTTTTGAGTGTTCGTAACAAACAACATTACTCTTTTCATTATATTCATTCTTATTTATTAAAATTTAAATAAGTGTCAATACTTACCGAGAGAATTCGGGGTTCGAACGCCAACCTCTATATATATAGCCCCTACATATACAAAATCATTATTTTTAAAAAAAATGCTACAAAATCAAACCTAATAATCTCTAAATTGCATTCTTCAAAACAGAACAAAAAACTGACGTCAAAATATAGAGCAAAGATCATGAAAAATATAACACCGAACACTTCAGCATGTCTTTGAATCATTGCTGCTGGGTGTTTACTGTGACGTAATAGTAAATAATAAATTAAGACCACTAACCATATACTGAATAAATATATTGCACATTATGTTTCTAATTTTGTGTGTATATATAATATAACAGGAATCCCAATAAAACCCTGAAGATAATTTGCAGTTTGTAAGGACTAAGGATCATGTAACCTCAAACGGAACAATAATCTTTCAAAACTTGTCTAGCAAGATCGAGAGCACCACTCTTTTTGTAGATTAAATGTAGATTGTAAGCTGCCTCTCTGCGAAGGTTGCAGTAACCAGGTTTGTGATTTTCATTGACGTCAATATTCTCATTTGCAAATTTTGGAATTGGATAGTCTCTCTCCCTAATAGCAATCACCTTCTCATAATATATTGCTGCCAGTGTTACAAGACCAACATGATGGTATGCCCGAGCTATGTTATACAAAGATTCCTGTAAGGCTGGGCAATCAATTAGTTCAGTAGATTCCTGCGAGGCATGGCAATCAGTTAGTTCAGTTTCACCTTATTAATGTATAAAGTAAAAAATTCATGACAAGAATCAACCAGCTGTAAGTTTTTTATCTGATAAACTACCACAAATATTTTGGTGTATTTATTCATATCTCATTGAAAGTGACTACATGAATTCAAGGATCACAAGGTAAAATTTCAGCAGTTGACATTCCAACAAATCTGAGACACTGTCAACTTAATTAGAATGTAGAAACCAACTCAAAATATTAAATCATGATCAAATTCTACCATTGGAGATGTTAAATGTTTTGAGATGCAGTCATTTAAATTCTATCAGTCCCCAGTGCTGCTAGTGCTGATATCTTTTACTCATTCAATTACATTTACCTACTGAATCCCTTTGGGTGAAAGGGCTAATCTTTATTAGAAAAAACAAAGAAAATTGACGATATGAATAGGAGAATTTAAACAATATGGAAACTAATCCTAGGAGATAATCTAAAATACTAAGATTAGAAATTGATCATAGGATAAACTATAAAGTCAAAGATATATTAAGAAATTTCGTACATTCAAACACTCCCCCACTCAAGCTTAAGCTTTACTAAAACTAAGCCTGATCTTCCTAATCTTGTTAAAGAAAACATTGCATTTGGCGGCAAGTAGAATTAATGGTTGGGAAGGCAACTTAGGGAAGCTACAGAAGTCGGGTAGAATTGTTATAAAGATAAGTTGGCCAGATAGATGACATGATCTTTACTCTTGGAAATTTTTGAGGCAGGCAATCATGCAAAGATAGACACCCTTCTCAAAACCATATTTAGAAACTTCAAACCAATAATATAGTAGATCCAAATATTTAAACCAACTCTTAAAACTGTTTCTCCTACAAAGGCCATGTCAGTGCATCTGGAACAAAGGATAATAACAGAGCATCTGAGTAAAAGAAGGAGCCAAGTCAGTGCATCTGCTAGTGCATTCGGGACGAAGGATGAGGCCAAGCCAGTGCATCTTGGACCAGGATGAGTAATGCATTGGGAAAAAGGCTGAGGCTGAGGCCAAAGCATCTCGGATAGAGAGCCTGGCTAGAGTGAGCCATCCAACAAAAGTCACCATCAGAATGCCCATCGACGGAAAAGAAGACATAACCAAAATGATCATTAGTCGGAATCAAAGACGCTGATATGATCATTAGTGGGAAATAAATTCTGAACACAACTTGTTAAAGTTAAGAATCTTTAGATATTCCTTTAATTGTACAACTTCCTAGAGTATTCAACTTCCTAGGCTAGTGCTTAATTAAATATTCAATGCACTTATTGTAAAACCGTTATAAACACAAGGTGTGTGATCTCATTAGACACACAACTTACACAGAATTTACATATCTTTACACAACTGTTATTACAATCCAAAACTTCTGTGAACTTTTCGGCAGAATAGCAACGAGACAAGTCACGGAGGATCAAACCACGCTCTAGATACCCTGTTGAAGTTATGAGTTTTGGACAAAAGGAGGAGGCAAATGATAGGTCTTAGAAATTGTGGTTAGGCCTAACACGACCTCACAATACCGGCTTGTGAGGTGAAGACGCCCCCACTTATAAACACTTGTTCATGCAATATCTCATCCAATGCATGACCCTTAACAATAAGAACTTAGAATATTATTGTTAATAACTTGATATTGATTTAATATAAAAGACTAAACACTAACATCTATTTATAGGGATATAAAACTCCTAATCTTAAATAAATAAAAACATCAAGAGACAAATCATGATAATAACCAAATGATATGAAAACTAATCATGTGAGATATTCTAAGATTAGAATCTGATGTTAGGAGATAAACTAAGATAATATCAAAGTTATTTTGATATATTTCATATATTCTAACAGTCCAAGCATTTCCCAAAAAAAAAAAAAAACAGTCCAAGCTCTACATGTAGAGGTGATGTTATTATAACACCTGCATTTGTCCATGCAGGAAATGTGTCTCAACACTTTCTCTAACACTCACTCCTTTATTGTGTGAAATCAATGAGGGTCGTACACTTTGGAAATGTGTCTCATATAAAGTGGTGGGACCCGTATGGATTTTACCCAATAAAAGAATGAGTGCTAAAGAGTGTTAAAAGGGAGTGTTCCTAGCACACCTCTCAATAAGGGATATATTGGGGAAAAAAGAGCAATAAATGCGTCTAGAAATTTGTAGGGATTATATTTAGGGACAAACAAATCTTCTAAAAGGGTCTTATAGTTAGGAATGGAGGAAGTATTTCTATTTTAACTTTTCTATGGCTTCCTTTATTATGTACATCGTATCAAGAACTTGAAGTGCTAACCATGGCTTTCGCCACCTAAATTCTAGAGACTTTCTCACACCCCAAATCCCTACTCCAATAAACACCCAACCTCCTCCTCCAACTCAATGGGCAATTCCTTCTCCTTCCAAACCACCTTTGGTGAATTCAATGCCTTAGGTGAACCAAATGCTGCCTGCATCAGCCCTATCAATCTCTCTGCAAACTTGTGAAAACTCTAAGCGAGAAGAACTTTCTCTTGTGGAAGCAGCAAATTGAGCTAGTTACTAGTTATGAAGGGTCATCGCCACCATAGGTACTTGGTTAATTCCCACCAAAATTTCTAATCATTGAAGACAAAGACATCAGCAAGGAAAATCCAACATATAGTAGCTGTGAGGAATAGGACCAACTATTGTTGTCTTGGCTACAATCCAACCCTTTCAAAACCAATACTCACAAGAATTACAGGCAGCGTGCATTCTTTGCAGTTTTGGGATCAGTTTGATGACCAAATTATGCATACCAGATAAGAACTATAATATGTTGTAAATGAGCCGAAACAATCCACTATATAAATAAATGTTGTTCCTCACTTTTCTTATTTTTATTTATTTAACAAACATTTTCTTCTTAAATGTGCACAAGGAAATTCATGAAATCGAAAACAAACCTGGCTGCTCTTACAGATCTCCAAATTATTGTAGAGGAATGCTAAGCCTTGTACAACACACTGATGCTTATTTTGAAGTCTGAAACCCAGCGCCAAGTTGATCAAGGCCGTTCCTAAGAAACATTGATGAATAACAGTTCAATTTCTGCTTGTTCTTGGCTAAAAAAGCACAATATAAAAACAATGTGAAATGAAAGAGCATACCAACACAAAGATTAACCAATGGATTCTTGGGCAAAAGTTTATAAGCTTCAAGGTATTTCCTTGCCGCGTCTTGATGATGGCTACATAAAGTAAACTGATGTGCAGAAATGAGGATAGGAGGCACACAATCCACAAATTTTCCTTGCATACCACGTAAAAATTTGTCATGTCTTGTATCTCGGTTTTCCAATCTATCAAACAGGATAAAAACAAGCAAACAAAATTATAGAAGAACCGGGTTCTACTTTTACTTTAGACCATAACTGTCCTACAAAAGAAAACTTATGAGCCAAACTAACGTCTGGTTACTTGCATCTACAAATTAACCTTGAGATGACCTTGTAGTAGCAATTCCAAGCTGCAACACTCTGTGCATGTTGTTTAACGATGCCTTTTACACAATCAAAGCCTTGTTTAGGATCTGGGGTGCTGTATGCCATTTCTGTGAACACAAAATTGCTTGGTCAGCAAGATATACATTATCCCACCCTAGAACAACAAATTAATTTATCTCTTCATACTATCTAAAGCTAAAGAAGGGGAAACAAACAAACAAGCAGTTAATCCATTCAATTTTAATTTTGATTTCTTGAAACAAGAAAAGTTGGCAGCATAAAATCAGTCTAGAAAGAAATACAATCTTGTTAGAGTTTAGAACTTACGAACTCCAAGAGATCGAAGCTTCTCATTCTTCTCAGCAGACAGAGAAATATGAGCCGATTTCAGAGAGAGATTGATAATCTCTAATGCTTCCCTATACATTTGCAAGGATGCTAATGCATTGCACAACTGTACATTGATACTAATGGATCAGACATTAAAAATTGAAGGGGATACAGAAAAAGTGATAGAAGTACTAACATCAATGATTAGCTGGGGATATCCTTCATCTTTGTGAAGATTACACAAGGGAGATTCTGTGTTTGGTATCTGGAGACATACCACGCAATATACAAAAAATCTAGTCAACGCATTATCACTGAAACAAATGTACTACAACTGACAGTAAACAACAATAGATTACCTGAAGCTCATCATCCGAGTCATCACTTCGCCAGTCAATTCCAGAGGCCACTGCCTCGGCTTTCCTTTTCTCCTTCTCAATTGCCTTTTCCTCAAGCAACTTTTTTGCTCTGGAAGCCTTCAACCTAATTTAATAAAACAATATAAGAGGAGGAATTCTTTTCACTTTGTAAGCAGATGTAGTGAGGGCTAAGAACATGCAAAAATGTCCACTACTCTAGACTATTCACCCTAAAATATTTTGTTCTGATACTTACAAAGGATTCAACGAAAATAATGACCATCGATCAGCGAAACATAGGTCCAAAATAGGGTACAAAAGTAGTTCATTGATACCTCAATTAAATTTGCAGAGATACGCTCTCCCTCTTTCCTTCCCCTTCTGCCGTTGTGGGCCACCATAATGTTAGCAATGGTTGGGAAAATCGCACAACATTGAGGTGATTTGGCCAAGGTGACCTGAGACTGGACATCAAACAAGTTGTTGGAGTAATTTAACAGGCTAACAGTGGCTGAGCTGTTTTCACGGCAGATCAGAGAGGCTAAGGTAATATAAATTATAATACTCAACAAGTGCCAGATAACATCAGAAAGCAAACATAGGTTGGATAGCTCCAATTCACTTGGGCATTTGCACCAGATGACTTGGGTATGGCCCCACTTAAAGTTCAAGTGGTTAATTACTGTTGAGAATCGGATAGTATGTTGGCAATGGAGAGGAGTTGGAGCTCAATGAGAGGGGGAAAATCCGTGCAGAGAGGAAGGACAAGGATATTGATGAGAGGATGCTCTAAGGTTGTCCATCTGGGATGGTTCTCTACATATCCTTTGTTTGCTTTTGGACAATAGTTTGTTTATAAGTTGATTCTGTATCCTCCATCTGATCTACTCTCCTTACTACATAATCTACAAGTTTTCTCTCTACATGCCCAAACTACCTAAGCCTTTTTCCACAATCTTTTCTACTAAAGGTGCTAGCCAAACTCTCTCTCTGATGTTTTCATTTCTAATCTTATCCCAACTCGCTCTAACTTAATGTTTGTGATTAAATTAGATTATACAGTCCATTCAGAAATTTTTGGGGATCTGTTTGGAGTGAAGAAAAGTTGGGAATTGACTAGACAAGGATGTGTTTTAGCCATATTGGAAAAAACCCAAGTCCCACATCGGATAGATAAGACTCTTGATAAGAGTTTATAAAGAGGAGGCGCTCTTCGCCCTGTAAGCCGGTTTTGTAAGGATGAGTTAGGCCTCAAATTTCAACAAGCCACTATTTTTGTCGGAGTTAGAAGCAAGGTAGAGTACAGCTTCCTTCTGGACTACTACAGAGAGAAGGACTGAATTACAAATTATACATTGGAACCACCTTTTTTTTTGTCATTAGATGAAATAGCTTATATTAGTGGTGCATCCTATAACCCACTGAAACACATAGACCATGCATGATACATGATACGAGTGCCATACAGATTTTGGCAAGGGGATGATATAACTAACAAAATATAGAATATAGTAATTGTCTAGCCGAGAGGTTATATTCAATTAAATCATTTAAAAAAAAAAGCAAAATGAATTATTTTGGCATAATAAATTAATAACTCTCTTATAAGTTATAGTATATATAGACTAAACAATCATCAACAGAAATATATTAGCTAAAACTATTGGGAAAAACTGAAGTCCCACATAGAATAGATATAAGGCCTGATTAGAGTTTAAAGACTGGCAGCCGTCACCATACATGCCGGTTTTGTAACAAAGAGCTAGACCCAATATAAAAACCGAATATTGTATCCGAGCCAATCGTTCTGGGCCACCCACCATTTATATTTATGCACCAAGTCCAATAGCGCTAGGTGTGAGGGAGTGTATTGGGAAAAACTCAAGGCCTGCCTAGAATATTGACAAGGCCTGATTAGAGTTTATAAAGAGTGGCACCCCTCACCTTACAAGCCGGTTTTGTAAGGATGAGTTAGGC
>Ga0315913_1001044_pt1 | contig 28680 bp, 17 predicted proteins | sample MpolsnodulesMG_FD_207736 | JGI IMG/M metagenome (GOLD analysis project Ga0315913, IMG submission 207736) | Medicago polymorpha root nodule microbial communities from Los Angeles, California, United States - small nodules | ecosystem: Host-associated > Plants > Roots > Nodule | place: USA...
TTTTAAACCCAACCCCCCCCCCCCCCCCCCCCCAATAAATTGTCCGCGGGAGTCTCCAACACAACACGCAAAAGATGTAATATGGTTACGGTCATGGAACGCGGCGTTTACATTGCACTTCAACCTTCTTCCAAACTGAATTGTTACCTGGCTTTGTTTGCAAGTTTTGAGGGGAAGGAAAGGAAAGGCTAAGGAGGGAAAGGGAAGGGAAGGGAGAAAGGAGGGAAAGTCTTCCCCTTGTTTGAGAGTTAAAGAAACCAACAAGGAAAGGAGATGAAGGGCTTATGTGATAGTTTTACTATTTTACCATTTTTTTCTCTTAAAATAATACATTGTGCTATACTTTGTAATTTATCTTGTAAATTATAATTGAAATTTTGAATTATTATGAGGACAAAATTGTCAATTTGTATGTTTAACCCTCCAAAACCCCCAATTTGGGGAAATTTTAAAATTGGACAAATGAAACCCTTCAAAAACCCCAAAACCTTTCCCTGTTTTTTTAAAACTCTCAAACAAGGTTTACCTCTCCATAAGCCTTTCATTCCCTTCTCCTCTCCTCCTAAACCCAACTCACAAACAAAACCTAAAGACTCTCTAGTTACATGTTTCTTTAGAGGTTTAAGATGTGATGTACTCTCAACTCGCATGAATCTACAACGTAAAGGAGTTGCATGTCCTTTTCATTATATTTTACGAATAGATGAGAAAGAAACAACTTGACATATCTGGGGCTGAGCCCCAGTTGTACACTCCCTTCGTTCTACGAACCCTTGTTGATTCTGAACTTCGTTCGTGAAGGAACCAGACGTTTGACGGGCCAGCCCTTTTTTATGCGCCGCTTTTGGAGTGTCCTCAAATCGTGGTAAAAGGTTGGAGTGTTGGAGATGATGATCCACACTAATTGAAGCCTATTGATTTTCCGACCTTTATCTTTCCATCTATACAAAATATATCGAGAAACGTGAGGTTTCACAGGTTTCAAACCTCTTCCTTCCTCGCCCTCATCTGTTGGTACCAAAAAAAAAAACCTCATCTGTAGCAAATATTAAAAAAATTGTAGCTTCCTTCAAAAAAAAAATTGTAGCTGTAAAAAGACCCTCGCAAATTATTGGCAAAAAAGCCATCGCAAATTCTAAAATTCAAATACACCTGGTCACTGTTATAAGAATCTACATTTTAGATTTATTGAATAAGTTATGTATGTGGTCTATATTACATGATACACATATCATTTATTTAACAAAATAGATTTTCGCTTATAACAGTGATCGGGGATGTATATTACTATTACCAGACAAAAAAAAGATTCTTCCACCAGTATAAAATAATTTTTATACTTTTGTTATTTAAGTTTTAACCTTAAAAATTGTTTTCTTTATATAATTTTAATTTTATCTAAGTTCTTACCTTTTTTAAATTGTTTTCTTTATTAAAAAATTGGTAATATGTGGCGGTTTAATTTTTTTTTTCTTCTAAATGTGAGTGTCTCATTGCTACAAAATGACACTTTTTAAGAAAAAAAATGATATAATGGACCCTTAAAAAATGTCCATCAATTATTTTTTAAATAGACATTTGTGGCAGTGAGACACTCACATTTGCTTGTCACCCGTTCACATGTGAGAATTTTTTACCGTCTCAAATACGCCACAAACATGCAATTTGTTGTTGTTTTTGCAAGTTTGTGAGGACTTTTGGCTGCCAAAAACACATTTTTTATTTTAGCGTTAACTATTCATGAATGAGAAGTTATTTCGTATCAAACTTAGCTTGTATTTTTTAGTTGGATGTCAAATTTGTGGTAGATATGGTTTTTATTTTTCATCCATTTTTGTGAGTTTGATACTATTTCAAAAGATTGTAGAGTTGTACACGGTCTTCATTTCAAAAACTGTCACGTTGAGTTCTATAAAAAAACAACTGTAGTCCTTCACATCTTAACAACAAGTAGTCACATACATATCTAGCAATAAGTGATAATATTATATTCGTACATGTATTGAATAAGTGATAATATTTTATTAATGACGAACTTTGCTTTTATATGAAAAAAAAAAAACCCAACAAAATCTCCTGTTTATTCAAATGGTCCACAACTTTCCAGTTAAATAAATTAGCTAGCATTCTATAACTAATGGAGAAGAGGTGGTATACTCTGCTCATATCTAAAGAAATTGTGAGGATCAACCTTGGATTTAACATGCACTAATCTATTAAAGTTACCCCGAAAATACTTGATCCCATAACTTCGAGCAATGTTAACTTTGGTTGTTGCATTACTAGGATAATTTGTGCCAATATTAAGATCTCTATAATTAAGAAATGCCTCCCTAGGTGAGTTGGAAACCCAAGGTGTCATAAAATCATAGAATGTCTTTGCCATGTTCAAGTAAAGATTTTTAGCCTCAATTCCATCTTCCCCCCAAGATGTCAAATATTCAATCAAGAACAAATTTCCTTTCCTATGAGGAAATGGAGTTTCTGATGCTGAAATCTCATGCATCTTCCCACCATAAGGATTCCATTCCATCCGCATACGATCACCTTTAATCATCATAAACTCCAAAATGGACCCCAAATCACCCTCTGAAATGGGCTTCTTCACATAATCTGACATTGTTTTAAAATTGGAATAAAGGGGCTCTTTGGGCACATCAAGCAAAACTTCAATCGGGGTTCCAATTGGGTAATTGTACCAATAAAGAGTTGAATTGACCCATGGCATTTCAATACAATCACTTTTCTTCAAATCCAATTCAGAGAAACTATCATTCAAATACGGCAATAATTTATCAGTTAGCCCTAAAAACATTCCAATAAAAGTAACATTTACTGTCTTTTTACCAGTTTGAGTACCATTGACTATATCAAAAGTAGCTCTTATGAAAAGATTTTCATCCAATTTGGATGCAACTTGTTGCCATTTGTAGACAACCTTGGCTGCACCTTCTTCTACACTCTTTTGCACTTTGAAAACTGTCACTTTTGGAGTCACAGAAACAAGTTTAATCTTCCATTTAAGAATGACACCAAAACTTGCACCACCACCACCCCTTATAGCCCAAAATAAATCTTCTCCCATTAATTTTCTATCAAGAATATTACCATTAACATCAACAATTTTTGCATCAATTATATTATCAACAGAAAGACCAAATTTTCTCATTAAATTACCATAACCACCACCTGAAAAATGACCACCAGTAGCTACTGTTGGACACACTCCAGATGGAAAAGCATGAACTTGACTCTTCTTTGCAATGTGATAATAAACCTTACCAAGTGTTGCACCTGCTTCAACCCATGCTGTTCCATTTTCAATGTCAATATCAACTGAATCATGATGAAACATGTCAAGTATAATAAAAGGAACATCTGACACATATGAAAGGCCTTCACAATCATGGCCGCCGCTTCGGATTCTAATTTGAAGATCATATCTTTTTGCACATATAATTGTTCCTTGCACGTGTGACACATGCAGGGATGTTACAATTGCAAGAGGTTTTGGTGCTGTTGGTGATGAAAATCTGTTGTTGTATGTGTGCATGTGTAAGATGGATAAGAATGAGGAGTTTTTTGGAGTGTAAATGGCGTTGGATGCAGGATATGAAGGTGGAGAATGGTTTGAAAGACATTGGAAAAAGTTTTCAAGGGGTGATGATGATGGTGATGATGATGAAGTTGTTCCAAGAACAGAAAGAACAAATGTTAGAGTTGAGAGGAGAAAGGAAAATTTTCTGATAGTATCCATCATAGCGTTGGTTGTGAGTTTGATGATGGTCAATGTGTTACATTCAGAATATTGTATCGTGGATTTATCTAGGCTAAAACAACATAAAGAATCTAAACGGGAATTTCTAATTAGTTATGTTCTTAATTAGCTTGATATAAAGAATCTAAACTTTAATATTATGCCGTTATTTTATTCAAAAAGAGATTATGCATGTTGGTTGCTTTTTACAATAATTATTCATGTTGACTCATTAAACAATAACCATATTAAACTATTTTCTTTGACTTAACATGATGTCATTATAGGTTACAAAGTTTATTCCCTAAAAAAAAGTTTTCCAAAGTTTATATAGGGAATTAAATTGATTGTTTTACCTTGACCGTTATTTTATTCAAAAATATATATTTTTTTGACAAATTTATTCAAAAAGATATGTCAGGAGTTGTTATGCATGTTGCCGTTTTTTACATGCATTTGCTTATTAATAATGAATACTTTCTCCGAACTCAATTATAAAAGCAAAATACAATTTTTTTTCGAAGATCAACAATAATAAAAGTGAATTTTTATTATCAATTATAAGCAGGGTCGTTCTTGGGCAAGCACAAAGCTATACAGAGCCAGGCCTCCAATTTATGAGGGCTTCAATTATTTGTAGGGGTATGAGTATAATTGTTGGAATATAAGATAATATTTCGTTTTTGATATATAGGTCCAAATCAAACACTTATTATTTGATAAAAATTAAAGAGTAAATGGACAAATTGGGTCAAACCAACACATCTATCAACAAAAAATTTCAACAAAACAAATTAAAATCAAAATAATGTTTATTGTTTTTTTCTGAACAAGAAATAATGCTTATTGTTAATTTGTAATTGTTTAAATTATCATTAATTTTTTTTCTTATGAGTCATTTTTAATATTAGAGTCGAGCCTCCAATTTTATTGGAACGACCCTGATTATAAGCATTCTTCCTATAGTCTCAACAATAATAAGCATTATACCTAGCACAAAATGTACCAGAGAGAAACATCAAAGTCTTATAATTGGTAATCAAACGAACCATAAAGAGAAGGAAGAAAAAGGAAAGAGATCTCTAGGTAGAGATGTTAGTCAATACTCAAACAAGAGAACAGACTAAGCCAAAGTCATGATAATCAAAAGCTAAATTCATGTATTTTGTCTTTAGCCACCGATAGGATAGAAGCTTGACTTTATCGAATAAAAGATGAATAAAGTCTTCTTTTTGCCTAAATATTATATTATTATGCTCTTTCCATATTACCTAAACATAAGAAATTTCCATATTACCTAAACACAAGAAAATCAAATTATAGACATAATATATCTTCAAGCTTTGGAATCGGATGTAAAATAGCCAAACTGAATAAAATAGTATGAAATACTTAAAGGATCAACCAATCAACCAAAGATAAACCAATCAAAATGACAAACATGTTGCCAAACGTTGTTGAATAAGTTACAATCCAAAAACAAGTCATTAGCCGATTATGTAGCACCACGCCCACTCACACAAAGCTGTGATTCTTGATTAATGATGTCTTGCCTAAATAAGTTGCCCATGGTAGGAAGCCAATTTCAGAGAAAATGCCAAATAAACACACCTTTAAAGAAATATCCTTACACCAAAGTAAATCTGAATTTTGTGAATGAAAAAAGGAACAAAATTAAGTAGCATCTGATATGTTCCGCTGGCAGAATAACCAACATCCAAATCTAAATTTCATTGCAAATGGTCACCACTGTCAACCTATAAAATAACATTGTGAAATAAAGCCCTTAACTCTCCTACCTACTCCTCGTCCCAAGCAAACAATTGTTGCCACCATTTCCAAGTCTCTCCTCCCTCTTCCCAAACCCAAAGAAAACATACTTCCACCAACATCCAATTATTCTCAAACAACTTGAACAACCGGATATACCGCTCGTTGCGAGGAATACCATGTACACTCTATTATCTAATGTAAGACTCTATCCAATGTGGTATTGGTGTTTTTTTTATTCAATAAACACACACGTATTTATATGTACCAAGACATGTTGTGGTTGTTCCGTTCAGATTGACAAATCAATTTTAACTCACTGTAGATTCAACAAATAATGATTTGGGCATCAACGTTGCAGATTCGGAGGTAGTATCATTCTTGTTACTTTAAGCATATCCGTTTTGTAGACATTTTGCAGTTTCATGCTATTAACCTAAATGTTGTGAGTTTGTTTACAAATTCATCCTTTACATTTTAGCGACATGCAATTTGTGTTGTTTTCGATATAATCTACATATTTGAAAGAATGGATAAATTATTTTTATACCAAAAATTGGTTGAATTAGTTTTTGATCCCTCTAAAATTTTCCAACAAATGTTGGTCTATTAAATGTTTTCGGTCACAACTTTTGGTCTATGCTTAAAAGTAAACTCATGAGTGTCCTTCGAAAATTTAAATTATTTTGTGCACTCATGTTTAGTATATTATAGAAATTTCTATTTTCAAAGCTTTTTTTTACAATGGATGAATTAAATATGGTTTTTAAAATTTTAGTGTTTAAAAATTTAAACTAAATTCATTTTTTGCTATAAAAAAAAAATGTACGAGATATTGTTACAATATTCTAAATATCTCTAAGAAAGTTTACTAAAAAATGAGAAGGATACACATAAGTTGATTTAAAAACAAAAGTCATAACGAAAATATTTGGAGGATCAAAACTTTATGAACAGATAAAAAAAATGATCTTTGAGATATTTTTGAAGATAAAAATTTTATTTAAAGAATAAAAAAGCTCCAACACGGCACGTTGGGCACACAAGGTGAAGCACTCCCCCCCTCGACAAAACTTTTCACCGTACACAATAGTCATATAAATTGAACTATCAACCATCTACTTAAGTATTCCAAATTTCTTAAGTTGTACCAACCCATTGATCGTGCCATATTTAAACTATTATTACACTGACTATTTCTTTTCCTACTCTAGCCATGACTTTCTCACACGTTCTATTTTCTTTTTTGCTTTTCGTAATTACCTTTTGTTCGAATTATGTAATCCGGATCAAGTTTAAGGAACTTTCGGATTTTATAATCTAAAAACTTGTATTACCCAGGTTTCAAAACAACAATGTGGCGTATATTATTAAGATTACATAACTGAAAATGACAAAATAAACGTAAATATAAAATAAAATAAAAAAACAAACATGATACAAATTATAATTTTATTAATATATAAATACTTTCGTATGTGAGATGATGCAGAAGAAAAGAGAATAAGAGTATGTGAGATGATGGAATGAAAATTAGTGAGGGATTGAAGGGTATTTATAAAAAAATTGTGAAGAAATAGTGCATAGATTGTAACAAGTCATAAATTAGGGTCAAAAAACATGTGATGACTAGTACGACAAGTCAAAATGTGTTCAATGAGTTATTCTCGCTGAGCAACTACCATCCAAACTTTGAAATATTTCAGATTATATAATCTGAAATCCTCTCATAAATATTTGGTTTATATATAAAGGTTCAAGAATGTGTTAAAGTTCGTACTTTATGTCTCATAAATCCTAACTCAACTGGGAAAAAATGCCGAAATTGTTAGGCGGACGTCATGACCGGGGTTCGAATCCTTGTACCTCCACTTTGTGTGTGTGAGTTTATGATGGCTTTGTCATCTCGTCTATCTACCCAAAAAAAAGTCCGTACTTTAAGGGGTAAGGGAGAATTTGGAATATAAAATATGAACCTATATCTGACACACCAAACTAGCAACAGTTTACAACAACAGGGAAAACACCATATGTCTAGGGTTCGAAATAATGTCATTTTCTCCGGATTGAAGGATCAGCTGGATCAAATCAATTTTCAACTACACCACAAACACACAAGGATGATGGAAGGTGTTGAGTATCGACATCCATCGATCAGCTTGATCGGAAGAGTGAAGTTCAATCAGATGAAGCTCGATAACGATGACGATGTGAGAACCATGATCTCGATATTTTGTCAGTACAATATTGTTAGCCTGTAATTTCGACAGGGTCATTTAATATGGTCAACATTTAGTTGACCTTTAAACTTTGCAGGAATCGAAGGCTTTCTCATTTTAACTTGAGGATCTCGACAAGATAGCAAGCATAGCGCGCATGGTCAAGAGTTCGACAGAGCAAGGCTGAAAGCATGATTACGTCGAAGTCAAGCAATCAAGGCGGGAAAGATTCGATTTCAAGCTCAAAGGCGGTTTCCTTAGTGGAAACGTGGGAACAAGCGGTTGTCCAAGATGGAGGAAGTGTTGATCATGGGATTAGTCTTTTGCCAGTTATTTTCCTCATGTATAAATAAGAGTTTCCTAGTCGGAAAATGGGTCGCAAATCCTTTATAGAAATTCTAAAACACTCAAACTACCGACGTCTAGGGAAACAAGTTATACATAATGTATGTAAACTGATTTGTAGACCATTTTACTTTTAATGCAATGCATTTTTCATTTCATTTAAGTTTATGTGTTTAAGCTTTTACCCTTTACTTTGCTTTTACTTGCAATCTCAAACTTGTCGAGAGACAGTGCCTATTTTTTACTCTAAAACCCATCCTGCCCTCTAAGTAACCTAAGTGCATTTTGTGGCCTTTTTCAAACCTTTTTCGATCAAAACATTTACACAACATGTCCTGAGATTTCTAGTTCAGTCTCGATTGTAATAATCAAAACTAGCCTGTAGTTTGCCGAAAACACCGGTAAACAAGTACTAAAGGTACGATTGAGTTGGACGCTTTATTGGTCAGATCATATTCAGAAAAGTTTGATCTAGACCAAGAACTATGAAGAAATCAAGGCTTTGATGGAAGAACCAGACGAATAAGTTAGGTTGGTTGATCTGTGATATGTTATGTTTTCTTTTATTATATATTTTATGTTAAGAACTAAGTTGCTTGATGTATTTGAGATGATTATAGTTATTCTATGTCAATGAAATTAAATTACATTTGTTAAAGCACATACTTTGTAGGGTGAAAGCCAAGTTTGAATTATATAATCTGAAATATGATTGAGGTTTTTGGCATATATAATCTGAACGATCCTAGCATGTGGATGTTGGTGTTAGACCAAAGGTTTGAACGGTTTGTACGGTTCTCAAATACGCATCCCATTTGATTACGCGTCCCACATACTTTTAATATTAAAAAAAAAAATGTAATCATATAAATAGAGTAATTGATGGATGATTAGTAACTCTTGTTTACAAAATTTATGTGAGGTGTTGGGTTGGAGGGATTGAGTACTTATTAGATTTTATTATTAAAAAATAAAAAATAAAAAAGTGATATGTACATGTGATGAGTCAATAATGAGTCGATAATAATTTATTTTAATATAATATTTGAGTTTATTTTATTTATATTTAATGTTTTTATTTCATTTTAGAGCTATTTTACTTCAATTTCAAGTTATTTTTATTTCAGAAACAAAAATTCAAAAGATTGAGTCTTGGAGCAAAAGAAAGGAGAATTGGAGCTGATTCATGCCAAAAATATGCAGATCTAATACAAAAATATCTTGTGCAGAGAAATTGAAGATCTTGTACCAAAATATAGCATAGGCGCGCCCCATATTACCCTTTTGCTGTTTTTGCTTCTTCGACAAGCTGCCTATTTTAGTATTTCTGACCTAGAGCCCATTGTTTCTTGTGCAACACTTTAGTGATTTAATTCTTGGGGCTCAAGTCAATGTTAGACTATAAATAGAGCAGTCATCTAGTTTGTAAAACCATCTTTTGTTCTTGGAAATAATAAGTGACAATTATTTCTTTGAATAAAAGTTCATATTTATTTTCTTGTTATTTATTTTATGTTCTTCTCCTTCTTCTTCTCTATGTCTACAATGAATGTGAGTGCGTAGACTCTTCTTGTCTTGGGATTGTTGGATGAGTCTAATGACTTAAACCTAATCAAACCAAGCCTCGAACCCTAATTTTATATAAATCTACTTTCTAATCTAATTCCATCGTTTTTATAATGAATTAACAAATACCAAACTCATAAAGCGACAGGGTTAGTATTTGTTAATTCATCATCACAAATATCAAAGCGGAGCATCGAAAGAAGAAGTTTTGATATTGAAACAAGTGAAATTAGACAAGGATTGTGAAACATGAGAATAGTCTAGCAAACCTTGAGACAAATAAAGTTTCGTTCTTCAAGAATTCTAATAGCAATCAACCATGAGAATAGACGTGGTTGCTAGAGGAACACACTCACTGAAACCAAAAGGAGATGTGATAGGCTTAAGAGAAACTTGTCTTTAGAAAGTAGGTCCAATATAAAGTTTAGGTTTAGGGTTTGGTTTGTGAAGGGTTTGTCAATAAGACGAACCAATAATCCCAAGGCACCTTTTTATTATTATTGTTATTTTAATTCAAATAAAAATCCAAACTTTTTAACTTAAACTCTTATCTAACCATTGTTGAAAGTCAATCAAATTCATAACTCTCTGTCGAAACGATATCTCTATTACTACTTCGGTAAACCGCGCATTTGCGGAATTATCTCATCAAGTTTTTGGCGCCACTGCCGGGGAGTTTTGCAATTTGATTAACTTTTTAATACCGGATAGATTGAAAGAAAAAAAAATTCTTCTTTCTCCTTTTCTTTTTTCTTTTTCTCTATTTTATGGCTCAAAACCATTATCAATTGACTTTTTTTCCTGTTTTACCACCTTGTAAAGTTTATGGAATATTTCGTCATACTGGTGTTGAATGTCAACTAGGTAGTGTTGTTAGAAGTCTTGAGCAGGTAAAATATGCTCAATATAATCAAGAGTTTAGGAACAATCAATTTTTTTTTCAAACCCCTCAAAATCTTTTTGGACAACAAACAACACCACCTGGTTTTGCAAACAACCAAAGAGTCCCTCAAAAATCCGACTTGGAACTTTTGCTAGAAAATCTTGTATTAGATAACACCAGGCACAACCAAGAATTTAAAATCCAAGCTGGAATTTTGAATGACTCTCTCGATAGGCTTTCCTCAAAAGTAGATTCTCTTTGTACTCACAACAAAATGCTAGAGACTCAAACCCTTAAGTAGCCCAACAAGTAGTCTCTTCCTCATAAACCTCCGGAATCCTTCCGAGTCAACCTGAAGCTAACCCAAAAGGCCAAATGAACGATATTACATTTAGAAATGGTAGGCATTTAGAGGACCCCGTTGTGAAAACCAAGACAAATGAGGGTGAGGTAGAGAGTGAAAAGCCACAAAGTGAGAAAGTTGTAGTAAAGAGTGAAAAGCCTAACGCATCACCACCTTGTAAGCTAGAAATTTCTTTACCACAAAGGTTTGATAAGTCCAAGTTAGATGAACAATTTAGGAAACTTATTGAAATCATTCAAGACAAATTTCCATCTAAACTTAAGGATCCAGAGAGTTTTTCCATACCACGTGTCATAGGATCTGAGACTATAGAAAAAGCCATGTGTGATTTGGGAGAGAGTGACAGTTTGATGTCATTGTCCCTTTGTGAAAGATTGGGTATAGGGTAGAGAAACCTTTTGATTGTCAAGCTAATGACTTTAAACAAGCGCTTCGTGGGAGGCAACCCACGAGTTTTAATTGCTTTTATTTTGTTTGTTTTGTGTTGTTTTAATTTGTTTTGTAGGTATTTATCCAAATATGATGCGAAAAAATGAAAACAATTAAGCCTGGCATGACCAGAAGCTTGGCACGGCCCGTGCTTGTGACCCAGCCAAAACCCAACCATTTTCCAGAGAGTTGGCATGACCCGTGCCTGTGGTGGCACAGCCGTGCCTGACATTTTTCCCCTTAAAACCTGATTTTTTTTCCCTATTCTTCCCTCATTCAAACAACACAACCTCTTTCATCTTTCAACTTCTCTCTCTAAACCTCCATAACCCCAACCTTAAAACCTCCATAATTTTCTCCAAACCTCGCCAAATCACACAACCAAAACAACTCTAAACTTCACCCAAAACCCATAAAAACACAAATTCTTCACCAATCTCCATCATTAAACCCAAAACCTTACTTTAACTTCAACCTCATCACTAAACCAACCTTTCCCACACAAAACATTGCCAAAACCTAACCTTCACCAAAACCCACACCAAGTCAACTAAGGTCAAATGGCATCAAAGAGGAAAGGTAAGGAGATTGAAGCCTCTGGAAGTGGTGCAAGTAAAAAGCAATCAACAGTTCGCAATCATGGTATCCAATTCAAGGATCCCGAGTAAAGGAATAGGTATAAATCTCTAATCTCTAGAACTATCTTTCCTTGTCGATACCCTGATGTTAATGTTATGGATAGACTAGCAATAGAGGAACATGTGATTAGGCTGTTGAATAACTTAGGGTTGGTCGAGATGTTGAAACCTATAAGGGGGTTTGAAAACTTCACCCATGAGTTCTTGAGCTCTATTTCTCTTACTAAAGATAGGTCGAAGACGGATAACCCCGATTATAGGGTCGCATTTCGGCTCTTAAATGTTGATTATGAGATGTCATTTGACGCTCTTTGTTCCAAACTTGGCCTCGCAAACGCGGGGTATATCCATGACTCTTGGGATCAAACTTTAAGACCGGCCGACTACGACCCCGTTGTCTTTTGGAAGAGCATAACCGGTTTAAACCAATACAACTCCCGCTCCAATATGGCTAGTAACATTCACAACCCTGTGCTTAGGTACCATCAAAGGGTTATGGCTTGCACCATCTGGGGTAGGAAAGAGGTAGGAATGATGAGGACTAATGAGTTGTTCATGTTGTGGGCTATGCTTTATAACCACCTGTTAACATTTGTTATTAATTGCTTGATTATCTTGTTTCAATTGTTAAAAAGAAATCGGATGATAAAGGTGATATAATGATAGGTGGAATCATCACCTTCATTGCTAGGATGTTTGAAGTGGGTGAGGAGAGTGGAATCAATAAGATTGAGGGAAATATTTATCTAAGTTTAGATACCCTCGCTTCTATGTTCTTTCTTAAACCTCATGGATATACCCACAATTTTCAATTTGAGTGGAAAGTCAATAATGCTAATTGTTTGATTATTCTACCTAATCCAGACATAACTAATCCGGAGGTGGTGGAGAATTTGTTTTATGTTTGCACTAACCCATAGGTACATGATGATGGTGATGATGGTGGTGATGAAGAGGAGGAGGGTGCACACTTGCACCATGAGCAAGAAGCCGGTGGGAACTATGATAATGAATGGTGGACATGAATGCAAATCGAAGTTCAACTAATAAGCACCAAGCAACAAAGACAAGGTGTTGAAATCTTCGGGCTAAGGAATGATGTCCAAAGGGGCAATCGCATAACCGAAGAAAACAACCAAATGCTCCGGAACTTGATGCAACACCTTCACCTCCAAGGTCCACCTTATGGACCTCAATAAAATTGTGAGCTTTCCTCTTCCTTTACTATTCTCTCCTCTTATCTCCCTTCTTCTTCTTCTTCTTCTTCTTCTTCTTCTTTTTCAAATCATTGAGGACAATGCTTCTCCAAAGTATGAGGGGGAGTCAATAAAATGTTAAGTGTCGTAGTGTTTCCAAACTCCCTTGAATTTTAATTTCTTGTTTTGTTTTATTGAGAAAGGCATGGAAAGCAGCTTGTTTTTACTGTAAATTATGACATAAATTTTTTTGTTGTCTCTTTCCAAATGGTTGTTTCTTGTACATGAAAGTGATTTCTTGTGTTTTAAGTGTTCTTGCTATACCCACATCTTGTTTTATTGTGAAAATCATCTTTGAGATAAGGACAAAGTTGCAGTCCTTGAGTAAGTGTATGAGTAGGTATTTTAAGGAGCACATTCTAACTTTAATGGTATATTAAACCCTTAAAAGTCTTCAGAGTAAGAGTAGTATAAGTTTGTGTGAGGAATAATTAGATAAATCAAAAGTGGGGTGGAAGCAAAAATACCTATAAGGGAAAATCATTAACTCTAGGGGGCAAGAGTTTCCCTACCTGACTTCCTACGTGAAGGTGGTGTTTCTCTAATAACTAAAAGTAGCTTCCATAAATCTTCTAAAAGGAGAAAAGAATCAAATGCATAATTAGGGGGCATCATTAACTCTAGGGGGCAAGAGCTTCCCTACCTGACTTCCTACATGAAGGTGGTATCTTTTAACTTATAATTTTGCATCACTACTTAGGGGGCATCATTGACTATAGGGGGCAGGAGCTGCCCCACCTGACTTCCTACGTGAATGTGGTATCCCTTAAGCAATCTGCAGTCCCCCGAGACATTTAAATTGTCAAATAATCTAAATAATTTCCATCACTCTTATATGAAATGAAGAAAGGACTTTTCTTGGTTGATTTAGTGTTAAGGTTAGAACATGTTTCCTCATAGTATTTCTTATACAAGAGCAAGAAATGGGCTGGACTACACATACACTCACTTGAGACTTGTTGTTGGGTTGAATAAAGTTCATAAGAAATACTTGAAGTTGTGATTAGTGTACACTTGAAATAAAGCATTGGAGGAGACAAAAGTTTTTAATTGTGATTGTCATATGTTAAATCTTGTTTATGATGCTATGTTTATGCCTTTTGCTTGAGGACAAGCAAAGATTCAAGTATGAGGGAGTTTGATGAGTCGATAATTAGTTATTTTAATATAATATTTGAGTTTATTTTAATTAGATTTAATATGTTTTTATTTCATTTTAGAGCTATTTTACTTCAATTGCAAGTTATTTTATTTCAGGAACAAATATTCAAAAGATTGAGTCTTGGAGCAAAAGAAAGGAGAATTGGAGACGATTCATGCCAAAAATATGAAGATCTAATACAAAAATATCTTGTGCAAAGAAATTGAAGATCTTGTACCAAAATATAGCATAGGCGCGTCCCATGTTACCCTTTTGCTGTTTTTGCTTCTTCGACAAGCTGCCTATTTTAGTATTTCTAACTTAGAGCCCATGGTTTCTTGTGCAACACTTTAGTGATTTAATTCTTGGGGCTCAAGTCAATGTTAGACTATATATAGAGTAGCCATCTAGTTTGTAAAACCATCTTTTGTTCTTGGAAATAATAAGTGACAATTGTTTCTTTGAATAAAAGTTCATCTTTATTTTCTTGTTATTTATTTTATGTTCTTCTCCTTCTTCTTCTCTATGTCTACAATGAACGTGAGTGAGTAGACTCTTCTTGTTTTGGGATTGTTGGATGAGTCTAATGAATTCATCGTTTTTATAATGAATTAACAAATATCAAACTCATAAAGCGACAGCAGAGGGTTAGTATTTGTTAATTCATCACACAAATATCAAAGCGAAACATCGAAAGAAGAAGTTTTGATATTGGAACAAGTGAAATTAGACAAGGATTGCGAAACATGAGAATAGTCTAGCAAACCTTGAGACAAATAAAGTTTCGTTCTTCAAGGATTCTAATAGCAATCAACCATGAGAGTAGGCGTGGTTGCTAGAGGAACACACTCACTGAAACCGAAAGGAGATGTTATAGGCTTAAGAGAAACTTGTCTTTAGAAAGTAGGTCCAATATAAAGTTTAAGTTTAGGGTTTGTCAATAAGATGAATCAATAATCCCAAGACACCTTTTTATTATTATTGTTATTTTAATTCAAATAAAAATCCAAACTTTTTAACTTAAACTCTCATCTAACCATTGTTGAAAGTCAATCAAATTCATAACTTTTTGTCGGAACGATATCTTTATTACTACTTTGGCAAACCGTGCATTTGTGGATTTATCTCATCAACATGTGAAACCAATTTTCAGTATTCAAAAATGGATTTCTCCATTATGGATGTTCAAGGGACTAAAATTTCTCAAAAATAAACTTAAGAGGACCAAAATCGTACGATTATTAGACTTGGAAGAACAAAATTACATTTAAGCCTAAATATAAAATAACTATCTATTATCATGTATGCTACTTAGTACCTGGTCATATAAAAAGAGAGGGATGCTATATATTGTGGGAACCTCACGAATGCTTTATATTTTTCATACTGCTTAAGCATGCAACTTTTTTATTGTTCCTATCGGTCTCGTCATCATCATTAGAGTCCTGTTCTTCTTTGCTAGATTCTTTGAATGACTCAGAGTCACTATCCTTGTTGACTTCAGAAGCAACATGATGTACATCATATTTAATTTAAGTTCTTTCATGATGTTGGTAACAATTTTTTCAATATGATCTCCTTCATGAGCATCAAAATTAAAGCAATTTCTTCATATCATGCTTCAATAAATTTCTCCAACTTCTCAGCATAAGAATCATCTTTTTCATGCAAGACTTGTGAATCAGCTTCGTTCTAAAATTGCTATGTAGAATGATATCATAGGTGACCTTAAAGTAACCCATCATCAACATTATTATCTTTCTGGTTCTCAATATCAGTTTCGCCTTCTTCTTTTTCTTCAGATTTATTTTAATACCAATCTCTTCTTCCTCATTTCCTTTAATTTGATTGTCATATTCTTCTTTCTTTTCTTCTTCTTTCTTCTCCTCCTGTTCTTTCTTTCTTGAGGATCCTTCTCCTTGAAAGATGTGTTTTACCATTCTCTTACTTGCAACAGAGTCAATTCTCTTTCTCTTAGACGGAGCCCTAACTAGTGGTGGAGGGCTTTGATATTTAACAAGAGTGGTTGCTTAGCAAGTTTCTCTGTAGGATAATGGCTAAAAAATCTTCATGTTGATCTGGTTTCTCTTATCAAAGATTTGATATATAGTTAGTATCAATATTCTCATCTTTCAGTGGCACTTTGAAGCGTTTAAACACTTTGTTTAAAGTCATTCCATAAGGCACAATAGCACTTTTCATGGGGTTCTCTGCAACCTTCATCATATGGTTGATAATAAGGTAGTTGATATTAAGGGGTTTCTTGTTCATCAGATGGTAGATGATACAAAGATCACTTGTGTTGATATTTTCAAGACTTCCAACTCTTGGAAAAATTGAATGTAGACACATGTTGTACAAAATTTTAGGAAGGTTGTGAGATTTAAAAATTTGCACTATTTTGTCTTGAGTGCATGGTTTTGTCAACTGGTTTGAGCTAAGAAAAAAGGAGTTGGAGGTCCTAGGTTCAAATTCGGTGAAGGAGAAAATATTAATCTAACAAATTAACTACTAACATTTGCCACTAAAAAAAAGGTTTGACCATATTCAATGTTGTATGGTTGAGAACTTCTTCATAGTGTGTGAGTAAAAATGGGAAAGTTGAAGTTCGGGGTTGAGAATCAACTTCGGTTTGAGGTTTAGAGATATGTTAAGTTAGAGAAACACGCTCAAGTTGAGACATAAGTTCAATTTGAGTTTGAGAATCAGTGTTAGGTTAAGATCCAATCTCATTTGATGGTGATGATTAAGGATGATCGCAAGATGTGTCCTAAGCCTTACATCTCTTGCCATTTTGATGGTGATGATTAAGGATAGTATACAAGATGTGTTACTTTCATTCAATCTCATTAATGAAAGTAGTTTTTTTTCTTGCCATTTTGAGATTGAAATCAGAAAACAAGTATCAAAATGGAGATAGTTAGAATAGATGAGAGTGAATGATTTTTGAAGATGGAAGGACAGTGATTTCAAGTGAAACGGAGAAAGAGGAATAGGAGTTTTGGTAGCTTTGTAGGTTAATGAGAGCTATAGTAGCCATACTAGCCATTGTAGAGAGAGAGGGAGAGAGAGAAACTAGTTGTTATGATTCATAACAAATACCTAAGTAGGTTTTCATTTATTTTTAAATGAAAATGAAGGAAATAAGATCCTTAAATAGAATAAACTTATAACTTGTTGAGCAAGAAATAGGTTTTGTGACTTCAGAAGCATTCTAAAGGAATACCTGATCAGATTAATTCATAAACAAACAATTCTTTAGACTTAAAGAATCAATTTGAAGTGGGTTTTGCATTCAACTTAAAGAGTCATTTTGAAGTGGGTTTTGCATTCAACGTATGCTGGGAATTTGCATGATAAAAAAATATATATATATCCTCAACAACTGATGTTGTGAAAATATCTTCTAGTTGAATTTTAGTTGAAATGAACATCAATAGTAAAATGATACTTAATTATTTCTACATAAGATTGAAATGTTTGTGCACCTTACGGAGTAATCTTCCAACCGATTCTTTACCTAAAAAACTTTAGAACAACAACTTGCAGCAGAAACATACTCATATTCATAATACATAATGCAATTGTATCTTGTTTTCTACAAGACCAACTTATGAGAAATTGTCCAAGAAATTGGCATGCTCCACCGGTGCTTTTTCTATTCTACATATATCACTTCTTTTTTTTTAGAAAAAACATCTATCACTTATACCACACCTTTTTCTTTAAAAAAATATTGGCGAAAGGAGAAGTGACACTAAAGACAATTTTAAAATCATTCCTCGTGAGATTTGAAATTGAGGAAGCATACCTCAAGGGTACTTGTGCCACACCTTTTTTTTTTTTGTGAAACAATACATTTAATTTTCTTTTCAGGAAAAACAATACATTTAATTATGATCATAAGAGAACACAAAAAACCAAGCTTTAATACTATTTTTTTTAAATGAAAATATGTAATTATATTTAAACAAAATATATTATAAAATCAAGTGTCAACCTATATGATGTTAAAACATAATGTCAAAAATTATTTTAATATATATTAAAACTAATTATTTAACAATATCCTATTAATTATAGTTAAAAAATAACACAGTACTATATTATTATCAAGAGAAGAAAAAAAATAAAGGGTTGTTTTTCATAAAATATTTACAATTTTATAATTAATATTCTTACAATATAATATGTCATTAGTTTTCTTCATATAATTATTAACAATAAATATTCTTGACTATAATAATAATAATAATAATAATAATAATAATAATAATAATAATAATAATAATAATAATAATAATAATAATAGTAATAGTAATAATAATAATAATAATAATTAACAACAAATATTAGCATAATGTTAATTAACACGACTCAACAGAAAAGGACAATAAAAATTTGTCAAAAATATTTTTCTTTTTTGGTGGTGTCCGGGGTTCGAACCCCAGACCTTGTGTATATTATGCAATGTCCTTATCAAAACAATGAAATTATATAAAATTACGTATAAAATTGGGACAAGGGAGTATTAATTTTTAATTTATTAATGATTATGTTCATGAAATTTATTTATATATCATACATATTTTAATATTTTATAGTGAACAAATGTAATATAAATACCTTTCAAAAAAAATGTAATATATATCTCTTTTTTTTTTGTTACTGGTTAACTGGTTTCCAAAACTGACTTACACTACTTTTTTTACGGGTAAGACTGACCTACACTTTAAATAATTCTAACAATTATCTTTTAATGTATATAGTATGTTTATATTTCTTTTATAGGAATAAATTTTTTATATTTAATAATTTAATTTTTTCAATTTTTTTTGCGGGAAGTTATTATTAATAGTAATTTTTATTTTTGGTAAGTATTAAATTTTTATTTATTAATAATGAGTATTTTCATAAAATTTCTTTTTTGTATATAATACATGTATTTATATTTTATAGTCAACACTATTTACACTATTTACCTAAAAGAACTAATTTTTTATTTTTGGCAAGTATAATTTTTTATTTTTTAAAGGACAAATTTTTAATATTTAAAAGCGTATGTTGATCAAAATGTTTGACTGCAATTTATTATTGATTTGTTTGGTATTATTTAATATTTATTTCTATTATTCAATGGTTTTTATATTTAAACTTTACATTTAATTTTTTTTTTGTGGTGGCCGGGGATTTGAACCCCGGACCTTGCATATATTATGCATTGTCCCTACCAACTGAGTTAAGCTTACGTATTTTCATTACTTCAGTTTGGTACTACTTAAAAAAATTACAATCAATCTTTCAAAAAAAAAATTACAATCAAAATAAGTTAAATTTTTTATATAGAATTGGAAAGACGGAGTATTAAATTGTGAAAATTATTTTCCAAATTTGTTATATTACGTATTTTGAAATTTATTAGTAATAATATATAAAAGATTATATATCATTAAGTAGGTCAAATACATTTTTTGGTATAATATTATTTTTATAAGTTAATAAATATTTCCATTAATTCAATTGGTACTGCCAAAAAAAATTATAAACAAAAAAAGAAGAATAAATATCAATAAATAAAATGGGAAATAATCATGTGCAAGTTGCTTAGGATGGGTACACCTAGTCTTCGAGAAATAGCACGTTTGAAGAGCATATCACCTTTTAAATTACAAAATTGTCTTTAAACTTATATCATATCATTAGCATTTGCCTTTATATACACAAGGAAGTACAAAAGCAACTTAAGGAAGAACTAAATCTATCCAGTTGATCACAATGTCAGGAAATATGTGCTCTCATGAAGAGTCTCTCAAAGAGAATGAGGAGACTAAGAAAGAGATAAACAACTTGCAGGAGGAACCCAAATATGAAGTTGGTAAGTGTCTTTTCTTCTTTCTTAATCTTATCTCAATAATTTGGTTGCTTCTTGTATTTTCTTATGAATTCCAATTATTTGTTTCATAAGTCATTATTGTTTATTTATATATATTTATTATCTTGTTAATTTGTTTGCATTAGGATCGGATCAAATGAATTCTTCTAATAATGAAGAAGTAGAAGGAAATGGTGAAAAGGATGATGATGATGGAGAAGAGCAAGAAGAGGAAGCATACGATGAAGCTGAAGAACAAGATAAAACTGAAAAAGAAGAGTATGTAACCCGATTCCTCGTATATTTTCGCATATGCTATATAATTTATTGTTTTATTCTTCTATCATTTATTTCCCCCCTTTAAATTTTTATGTGGATTTTAATTACTCCATCTCATTTTAAATATAAGAAAAAAAAATACATATATTTGGCCTAAATTTGGATCAAATACATTGCCATACTTAAGATATAAGGATGTATGTGTATCTTTGTATGTTGTTTCTCTGAGGTAGCTGGGAGTGTCACTATGGTTTTCACTTGTGTGTTCTCATGCTTTATTTTATTTTATTTTTTGCTATGCGTGGTCTTTTGCTTAATTAGATTATAATTACTTCAAGGTCCAAGGCATCAACATGTATTTTATATGAATTATTTGCAAATCTTTCTCAATATATTCTTATATAGGTGTTTAGTCTGATTTTATCTTGGATTAAATATCATTTGGTCCTTAACACATTTTTTAAGTTCAATTTGATCTCATAACTTTAAGATGAGTCAATCTGGCCCTTTAAGGTTTGTTTGTTAATACAAGTTAGTCATTTCTTTGAAAAATGAATTAGTATTATAGTAAAATTACTAAGTTTTGGTTTAATTTTTTTGCTTGCGCTTATAATATAAAATCATTTATTAAACTAATGTAATCAATTTTGTTTGATATTTCTTTTCCAGTTGATAATAAAATCAATTAATTTGATCTTTGTTGAAACAATGTTAAATCTGAATAATTTTTATTAATTCTAGTCTTACAAATAGTCAAGTATGGGATTTGTTTATCAAGTAAAATTTGTATATTTTAGAGGCCTAAGGCAATGTTTGAAGGCCTTACCCATGAACCGACCCTAATTAAACCTAATCATATGTGTATACCATAGATACTCACTTTTAACTCAGCAATTTATTGCAATAAAATATATATTTGATTAATTTTTAATCAAATTATTGTTCTTAGATTCCATTCAAAAAGAAAATATATTATTGTGCTTAGATGGCATGCGAAGGAAGTTCTTATTTCTTGAATTGAATTAAGTTGATGGCGACTCCCAATGTTAAGTAGCACAACTATTTACAAGTTTGAATCAAATCTATAACAATACCTCAACAACCAACATTGCATCAAAAGGAACATTGTTTTTGGTGAGGGCACACCTCTTGGCCATCATTGTCAGAGAGACTTTTGAGATCAGGACTAAGTCCCTTAAGTAACCATCGACTTTCATAGCATTGTTGGTTCATGAGAGAAGCATTGGGCTCATAATATGGGGTTAAGACAAACCACACAAGTCGGTTGGATACCACATATCAACTCAAAATTATAAGAAATTAGGTTTATGCTTCTTCTCACTTAGATTTTTTTTTTGAAAAGGCGAATATTATTGATCACAGGCCCGTGCAAGAAGCACTAAAAAGCTAGGAGAAAAGACAACAAAAGCATACAAAGCAAGGGAGCTTTCCCCTATAACACCAAATACAACACACAGTGGCTGCACAAGCGCTAGCACACCACCCCAAAACCCCAACAGCAGGCCAAAACAGGTCCCAGCAGGAAAGACACGCATAAAAACTGCTCAAAACCAAAACAACAGAAGCAGGAACTACATCACAGCAGCAGCGGCACACCTGTAGCAGAGGAAAAGAAACAGCCAGCTTATCTACTTAGGCAATCCTGAGGGTTCCAACACCACTCATAGTACATACATGCCGGAATATTAAAACCTCCCGTTAACCACCTCCAAGACATAACCTTTACCTCCTCCACTACTTCATCCCACCGAGCAATCTCATTATTAAAAATACACTCATTTTAAATTCTCCAAATCACCCAAATTGCAACCTCCCATATCATCTGCAATCCCTTCCAAACTTTCTTATTGCTAGGCCCCCGACTCCAACACTCCCGATGAATAAACATATTAGGAGGCATTAAAAAAGACAAATCTAACCAAGTCATCAAATTGAGTCAAAAATTCCTTGCCAAATCACAATGGTGGAAAAGGTGGTTAGAAGTTTCTAAAACATCCGCGCACCACAAACAATTGTTACCAATATCGGGAGGTAAGCAATTCCTAGTCGCCAAATTAACATGGGTCGGGATACGATCTAGGAGAGCCTTCCAAACAAAAGCCGTCACTTTGGGAGGTGCCCCGGCTTTCCAAATTTGACGAAACACCCTACGCTCCCCATCCGGGTGAATCCCCTCCCTCAACCCTCTCCCTTCCAACTTCACATACATAGATTTAACCGAAAAGCTACCATCATCTTCCAACCTCCACCTCCTCCTATCCTCCCCATCACCCAGCACTACGCCATCCAAAAGACCCACTAGCTCCAAAAGAAGATTATTCTCCCAAACGAACAATCGGCGCCTCCAATTAAAATTCCAACTTCCACCATTTGTGTTAGGCATCCACATGTCTTGAACCGTTGCCTCTTGGTTGGTTGCGATAGTAAAAAGCCAGTGAAATTTAACCGTGAAGGACTCTTCACCCCTCCAAGCCATCCTCCAAAAACTCGTTGAAGCCCCATTACCTACACTTCTCACCACCTCCACATTGAACCAATCCACCTCTTGCCCTTTGGCAAGAGATACCAAATCTTTCCACCATTTAGAGGAATTTGTCACACACCGGCAACCCCAAGTACTTGAACCGAAAAGAACCTTGCCCACAATTCAAAAAGTTATAAGTCGTTGTCATAAACTCCGGCGATACATTAATGCCCAACAAACAACTCTTATAAAAATTAACTTTCAACCCGTTGGCCATCTCAAAACCTCTAAGCACCGCCTTCAAAGTCCACAAATATGTTTCTCAATATTTACTTTTCCATATAATATGGAACTTATAGCTCACACTTGATACAAATACATGTCTCACACACATATATATTGTGTATGCATGTAGGCACACACGTTATGATTCAAGAAATCCTTTGAAAATGAAATTTTTAGCATCTCCATTTTCATTCTAGGATGATGACTTTATTTTAGTGAATTAAATATATTAAAATGGTCACAATATGTTTTAAGAGTTAATTATATCTTAGTGTCTAGACTATAACTCTACGAGTGATGTGTAGATCCTATGAAATACCTCTTAAGAGTGTATCTCTTTTCTAAATTCAAAGGTACTTTTATTTTCTTGTGTATGCTTTGTATATGGATTGAGTATGATTTGTGCTCGGCTAATATCTAGTAATCACTTTGTCTTTTCAAAAGCAAATGTAAAAGGGTGGGAATTCAGCAATTAAGTGACCCACCTCTCTAAAGTATTAAGGCATGGTTACTTTCAATTTATTTTTATTTTCATTTCAACAAATAAAAAAAGAAAATATAAATCAAATATATATCTCATAATGTTTTGAAACAATTCTAGAATTTTCATAATGTAACGGATCCAACATTCTAACGTTTGTGGATTCCTCTATTGGTGTTTATTTTCAGATATGTGAGCATAGATATGTCAAGCATGCATGAGATTGAGTGCCCTATTTGCTTTGGTATGTAATTTATAATTAACGCTAGGTTTCCTTATTTATTACTGTAAATATGGGTAATTTTATGAAAATTTTGTTCTAATGAGAAAATGTAACAATAGTTGATCAAATAAAATGGTCAAAATGTTGAACAAACCAATTTAATATTAGTTGATGAGAAAATCTACGGTAATATTTAGATTAGACATATGAAATAATGTTGGACATAACTTTTCATAAAGAGCAATACACTTGTTTTTAATGGAAGTTGTGTATCTCATTCACAACTTTTGTTTTAAGTCTAGCTTCATGATATTTATCTTTGAGTATTTCGAGATCTTCGAACATATTCGAGGGTTCAATGTGACTATTGTAACTTCGGCCAACACACAATATGAGACTTTATCACCGTGGAGCGGCTTTTTGCAAAAAGATGAGGAAGAAACTCAGTAAAATATGTCGGAGAAGCGAAATATACGAGATCACAAACGCAGATTGTTCGCGGCTAAATATGAATTGAGACGAAAGCTTTATAAAGCCTTTTGTAAAGATTCCGATCTTCCTAGTGATATGTGGGACAAACTTCGTTATAAGTTGTCGAGATTGCCGAGAAATAGTTCCTTTGCACAAGTAAAAAACTGATGTATTTCCACGAGTTGCCCTCGCTCTGTATATGAGTTCTTTCGAATTTCTCCTATCGTTTTTCGTGGATTAGCATCTCGAGGTCCTTTGATGGGCATAAAGAAACGTCTTGGTAGCAACCGCCAAACCTATAAAACAAGGGTTAGCTCTGCAGCTGGTCCACAAGCAAGGTAAGTAGGTCCATTACCGGACGGCTCCGGACCGAAAAGACCTAACGGAGTAATCCCTTATCTCGGATCGGAGATGCTAACGGGGCAGGAATCGAAGTAGGGGACCTATCTACCGTCTGTGTCTATCTCCTGTCAAGTATGTTCCCCATACATAGACTACGTACAGGGTTGTACTCTTGGATATAATATCACCGCGTGAACGTGAACATAACATTAAGTTACGAATGTAACTCCCGAGGGATCGACCACTATTCTAAATTAAGTAAGGCGGAGAACTTTTGTTCATTGGAGCGCTAGAGTGCGGGGGTTGTTCCCATCATTGAAGTCAGGGTGTGGGGTTGAGCCTTCCATAAAGAAAAAACGTGCTTAGTTTAGTTGGAAAAACCAACGCAAATATCATATTGACTTTCTCTCGCCCAACTTCTAAGGATAGATATAAAAGGTTGGAGAGAGTGACTTTATGAAATTGTCTCCTTTCTAAAGCTACGCAAGGCCCCTCCTTTCCCCCCATTTAATGAAAAACCCTCGCCCGCCCCGCTTCCTATTCATTTTTTGGTCGGGACCCGGGGACCTTTTTTTTTCCCAAGAGGTTATTTCGAGAATCAATCAGCCGACAAATTTGTAGCCTCGGCCTGCCTGCCAACAAACAGCAAGCCTTAACTAGTATTTTTTTCGGTGCTTTATTTTTTGGCCAACCTACTCGCGCTAGAGAGGCTTGAAAGGTGGATCGAGGGAATCGGCCTTCTCCTTTTATTATTATATTAGGTCTGTTTCTCCTATTCTTTCTAGAAAAAATAATGTGTTCAAAGTAAAGATACAATAGGGTACTTAAAATAAGTGAGGACAAAACACGTCAAAAAAAGTTGTGATTGTTTGTGGGGTCAGTCGACAATCTTGAAAGCCGTTTGAGATGTTACAAGTGGTATCAAAGAAGTCTCTTCCCAGTATGATGTGGTTCAGGGACGAACCAAGCGGAAGCTGGTATGCATGTAACACCTGAGGCTAACGAGGACGGGGTGTGATAGCGGTGCACAAGTCACGATAATGAGCGGCTCCTGGAAACTTCTCATAAACCGAATTCACATCGGAATGAGAAGGTTCCTGATGCCATGTAGGTATGATACTAAATGGTTGAAGGAAAGCTTATAAGAATTGTTGGGTACTAGCTATACCTACAAGATGCATCTTCTTTTCAGTGGCCCATTACATAAGAACTATGTAGTTAAGCGTGCTCGACTTGGAGCAATTTTGGGACGAGTGACCATCTTAGAAGTTTCAAGAAAAGCGTGCGAGTGAGGACAAAATACGTTAAAAAGACTCGTGTTGGTTTATGAAGTTAGCCGGCAATCCTGAAAATCGTTCAGGATGTTGCAGTCCTGCTCTCATTTTGTGTAAATTTATCTTTGATGTTAAGATTTTATCTTCATGTCCTTTAGAAAACACTCTAATGGTAGCTCAATGTAGAAATTTTCTTCAATATATCCTTTTTGGGTGTTGGCTCCACATCAAGTTGATAACTTTTTTACATTATTTGAATGTCTGCATAAATTGGAAAACAATTTATGTACATATGGAAAATAGGTTCAATAAAACCTTCATGGTCACCTCCATTGTTTATTTGATTTTTTTTCACCCCTATGTTAATATTTATTAAAATATCAAAACTAGTATGGAATATTCAATGTTATCATATGATGATGATGATGATGGATTGATTAGACCACAAAATTTTGTCGGCTGATTGATTTAGAAAACGTTTTTTAGAAGTGGTTTTTCTAAAGAATTCTCTTGATGTGATTTCTTTAGAAACGTTTTTTAGCTTGGTTTTCTTGATAATTGATTTCGATGATTGATAGAAGATTTCTTTTCACCATTTTTTCTCTCATATATATCCTCACACTAAAGTTTAAGTGGTCAAACCTCGTATGCCAACTCTATGTTTCATCTTGGACACACAATCCCAAACATTTTTCTTTTATGGTTTTTTATGTTCAACAAATACTTTCTATTTTTTTTTACATAAGAACCTTGCGCATTAAATTATTATTTTGATCTCTTAGCTAAAGATGTTTATCTTTAATGATAGTTAATTTCTTTTTGCAAGAAGTTGACTCAAACTGAAAACATTACTTTTTAATTTACACACATAGTAAACATCACTAATCAACTTATGATTCTCATCTTTGGAAGAAAAAAATAGAATAGTACTTTTCCCCTTCAATCTTCAGTTTTAACAAGTCTCCCAATGACAAGTTTTCAATCACCTCATTAAGCTCCAAAAATTTATTGTTGCATTCACACATATGATTGTTTGCACCATTGTCCAAGTATCACAAACTATAAACATCCATATCTTGTTCCTTGAGTAGTAGCAACAAAGTTTACTCTTATGTTTTATCAACAAGATCAACCTTTTCTTCCTTTTGATTAGGAACTCCAACACATTCCCAAGAAAAATTGTCAATTTTATGAGAATTCTAGCATTAAAATTTAGATTTATCATACCTACTTTAACTTTAAAGATAGACATAAACCTCTTTCTCTTCCATGTGTTCTTAGCGATAATAAAGCTTTGCCTCATATTTTGATTCATCGTTGTTTCCTCTTCCTCCTTGGCTACCACCACATCCTCTTCCTCTTCCTCGTCCACTTCCATGCCCACTTTGACCTTTGATATTGATAACTTTCTCCAGTGACTCTTCTTATCTTCTCTTAATTCTTTCTTCTTGAGCTTGCAAATAACCTTATAATCCTTTAATGGACATTCAATCATGATCTTTTGATTCATCAATAACACATATCAAGTAATCATACTTATGAGTCAAGTAACGAAGAATCTTTTTCGCAACAGGAACATGTTTCATGTTGTCTCCACATTGCTTTGATTGATTAACATTCATATTCACTCATGAGAAATAATATCAAATCGGTTCAGATTCCTTCGTATTCAAAACTTCAAAATCCTTCGTGCTTCCATTGAGCTAGTAGTATTGCCAACTTTATTGATGGATGAAGGTTAGAGTTTATCGATCCTTCTTCCTTTGTCTTTATCTCCATCTTGTGGCTCATCATAGCATTTCCAACATTCTCATACATCGTGACTCGGTAAAAGCTTTCATTCAAATGCACCACTTAGATAGTTTTCTTGAGTGAAATGAAGAAAGTGAAAAGTAGTGTAGTCAGAACTTGTCATCTTTCATTTCTAATCCCTCACAAATCTTCACAAAATAAGCTTTGAATACCACTTTCTTAGAGGAATGAAAGTGTTTCAAATAAAGAACCCACTATTTGTTTGATTCAAAATTACAAGTAAAATGAGGTATTTATAGGTACAAGGAGATAATCTAGACAAATTTCTAGTTGTTTACTTAAATTATTTTTTAAAAAAAGCTAGATGTTTCCTAATTAATACACATTTTTTATGCACTCCACACTTTTCTGTAATTAATTAAAGTGCTTCTAGATTTTTCAATAGATTTATCTAAGTAATTAGAATTTCCTCTTATAAATTTCAAATTACTAATAACAATTCACAACTTCTTTAAAGTAATTGTGGATGAAAATCACAACATAAATAGCTCTTTATATAATTTCCATCAACAACATATATGATATATCTATATTCTATATAAATGTTCTTATGCACATATGAAATATTTATTGCATTGTAGAATATATGTCAGATACACTAACATCTTAAGTAGTTTGTATAAATCTTTCGTAATAATAATGATTGGATGCTATACTAAAAGGTGGTGGTTGATTTCATTATATGTGTAGGAATCATTCGGAAAACAAAAACTATAAGAGAATGCATGCATCGTTTCTGCGAAGAGTGCATAGACAAGTGCATGCGCTTTGGGTTTTTCCTTGAACTT
>Ga0315913_1001055_pt1 | contig 28601 bp, 20 predicted proteins | sample MpolsnodulesMG_FD_207736 | JGI IMG/M metagenome (GOLD analysis project Ga0315913, IMG submission 207736) | Medicago polymorpha root nodule microbial communities from Los Angeles, California, United States - small nodules | ecosystem: Host-associated > Plants > Roots > Nodule | place: USA...
GTGAAGTTCCTTTTGTACCTCGCAATTGTCCGGATTTTATATTCTGGAATGCGTATAGATTGTCCGGATTATATAATCGGAAGGACATGTTGGTAATTTGCATAGGGCGCGCGAGAATGCCACAAGGTGGAAAAAGTAAAACTCTAATAATAATATGTGTTATTTGAACAACCATTTGTGTCACAAATTTTCAAACAATCATAAATTTACAAAGAAAAGTAAATATTTACACGGAAACCAATATAGAGAGAAAGTAAAAACATAATCTGAGTATGAAAGGGAAAATTGTCACAAAAGTTGTAATAAAATGGTTGTACAAATATCATTTTTTTTTTCAATAGTGTGTATAGAGATTTGAGATGTAACTAAGCACGAGGAACTGTCATTGCTTGATTGAACGTTCTTATCTTTCACGATGCATTTTGGCTATTTTTTTAAGTGTTTTTATTTTATTTTTATATATAGAGCTGTTTAGAAGTTTAGTTTTTTATAACTACTATTTTCAGTCTTATTTTTTATTTCTTATTCCCAAAAAAAAAGCCCACTTGCATTTTGAAAAATTAATAGATAAATTTATTTTGAAATGTATTAATGAAAATAAGTATGAAATTATAGATGTTTGTTTTTGGCAAAATAATAAAAGTATTTATTTTGATGGTCTTTATTTTTGAAGGATTGATATTTTAAGTTATTTACAATCAGCTTATTATATCTAATGACTGATTTATCGGCAAAAATATTTTTTATTTTATTTTCATTTAAATTTGATATTATAACTGTAAATGTGTTATGATATGATAAAATCATGTTTAATGAGAATGAGAGGATAATTGGGCTGATGTCAATATATTTGTCAGCGAGCTAGTTTTTTTTTTAAGAAAAAATAAAAAAAAAGGATATGGTTTATAGTTTTTTGAGAGGAGGATATTGTATATATTTTTTTTAGAGACGGACGTGGTTTATATTTGTTAAACGAATTTGATTTTGATTTGAAAATCATTTATACTCTCGAGTGAGTTTTCAGAGTCTTTTGGGTCGACAAGTGAGAAGAAAACCTAGCAAGTTAAGATGAAGAGAAAATACGTATTCATGTGTTGAGATCATTCACAATGATCAAGGCAACCGAAGAATCAAGCTGCTTCCAACCCTCTAAACACTGTCTTTGGTAGTATGAAGATTGTTGAAAGTTGTCTTATTGATGCTAAGATGGACAAGAGCAGGGTAGATGATTTTGTCCTTGTTGGTGGGTCTTCTAGGATTCCCAATGTACAACAACTGTTACAGGACTTTTTCAAGGGGAAGGAGTTGCGCAAGGGCATTAATCCTGATGAGGCTGTAGCTTATGGCGCAGCTGTTCAGGCTGCATTGTTGAGTGAAGGCATTCAGAATGTTCCAAAGTTGGTGCTGCATGATGTTACACCTTTGTCTCTTGGCATGGAAGTGATAGGAAATATAATGAATGTGGTGGTTCCTAGGAACACTTGCATCCCTGTCAATAAAACAAAAGCCTATATAACAACTAAAGATAACCAAACCATTTCCTGTATTCATGTTTATGAGGGTGAGAGAACAAGAGCCAGTGATAACAATTTGCTCGGTTCTTTTATTTTGTCAGGTATTCCCCCCCGCTCCTCGCGGCTCCCCTTCTGCAAATGTTTGTTTTTCTATTGATGAAAATGGTATTTTGACAGTTTCTGCTAAGAATATTGCTACTGGCAGTTCAAATAGGATTACAATTACCAATCACAAAGAAAGGTTGTCAAGTGAGGACATTAAAAAATTAATTCAAGAAGCCGAGAATTACCATATTGAAGACAAGAAATTCCTAAGGAAGGCTAAAGCACGGAATGCATTGGATGACTACATTTACAAAATCAGAAATGCTTTAAAGAAAGAGGATATTATATTGAAGCTCTCCTCAGAAGAAATTAAGATCGAATCTGCAATTGCTGTGGCCACGGATTTGGTTGATCAGAAAAACCAGCAAGTTGAAATAGATGTTATGGAAGATCATGCAAAGGGACTTCAGAGTTGGATGGAACAGATTATAGCTAAGATTACTTAGTTTTCTATTTTGTTTTTTCTCAGTTAAGTGTTTAGTATGCATTAAGTCTAATAGTTAAGTAAGGTTTAATAATTTTCTGGTAGAGACATGTTATCTAAACCATTCCAACAACAGTGTGCTGAAACCATGATACAGACACTCTTGCTTCCATTAAGATTAATTTAAATTTTACTAGTTTACAAGTTTCTGTGAGCCTTCTCCAAGATTTTAATCTGCTGCATAATCAGTTGGTCGATTACCTTTGCTTGAGTACATAATAGAAGAGTTTATTTTTTGTTTCATGCTCAAACTTGTATTGAAATTTTAAAAATTAGACTAAGGTTTCAGCAGGATTTGTATTATAGAAAAAGGGTGATGTCTTCTTAATTAAAAACACTTACAAGCATCTCCTATATGTAACTTTTTTCTTTCTTTCTGAATTTGCAGGATAACGATAACTTCCAAAAGAAAATTGTAAATTTTAAGCACCAATATTTGTCAAATGACTCAAACCATAGTTTATTCCCTCCTTAGACTTGATTACATATCTTGTTACTTTAGATTATAAATCAGTTCAGGAAGATTATTAACATCTATCTGGTGAAACATGAGATTCAATTGAATGTTTCCAGGATAAAGGGTTGTAAAAGCTAAAGGATTTCTTACTGAAAACAAAGCATTCTCATGATGCTTGCTTAACTTGTGAATTGTTTTTGGTAGTCACTTATTTAAAACTTATCTGTTTAGTTTCATTAAAATGTGAATATCATGATATTGAATATGCATATCATACATTGAAACACGGTACATATCTTTGCTAAATCAAACAATTCACTGATTTGCCAACATAAAAAATTATGGAGTACACAGCAAGTAACTAAAAATGATCCAAACCCCTGAATAAGAGATCAAGGTACATTTTTACTTAAATTTTATAAATAATAAATATATTTTACTCAATCAATTGAAATGGACACAAATAGCTGGGTGAAACTAATTTTCCGACACTCATTCAATACCTTGTATAGTCGTTTTATATCAATCTCTCTACTTTTAAATGTTTTCTGTGATTTGAAAACCTACAAAACAGAAATACCAACGAAGATAAAGAGTAGAAAGTATGCACGTGCAGCCAGAGATAACAAATTGAGAAATGGGAACATGCTTTAGTGGAATAGGAAGTTTCTAGACAAAGATCTAAATTTTTATTTTTTATTTATTAACCAGTGTGTTTCACAATATTTTTTATTTGAGGTCTCAAAATTTGAGAATGCAACTTAATACAAAATGAATAAAGAGTTTAAGGAATATGTTTCATCAGTGTAAATTTATTTTTTACATTGACATCCAATACACAAATTGGTTACTTTTCCACGTTATAGCATTAAAGTGGAGTTTAATAGAGTGATTTGGTGGAATATAATTTGGTACAAATAAAGTAATAAAGTCTCATATGTCACATACCTACAATTAAATGGTAAAATGATAAAAAAAAAAATTGATGTGAGTTGAAATATACAATTTCCAACCTCACAACAATGTGAGTTATTTTAAATATAATTAGGTCAATTGACAATACACAAGGTGATGGAATGTTATGGTCCAAGATATTTTCATCAAAATTAGAAAGTGCAAAGGAGAGTGAGATATATATTGGAATAAAAAAAGCTGGAGTTAGTTACATTGTATGAATAGAAGAAGGTTTCAATATTACTATTACTAAATTAAGAAGAGAACAGAAAAAGGAGGAAAATTAGGCTAAAAATGTGGTTAGTTGAAGGTCAAAGTCAAAACCCCACCAATGCATTAATTAAAAAAATAGAAAAAAACCAAAATTGCCAATCAACCCCAAAAGCCCTTAGCTTGGGAAATTCCCCCACCACCAAACCAAACCAAACCTAGTTCTTTTTTTATTATTTTTTTTAATTAATTCCTTTTTATGGGTACAAAATTTACAATGAATTAGGAAAGAGAAAGAGAAAGAGAAAGACCCATATAGTATACCAATTCAATTCAATTCCCCCAAATCTACAAATCAAACAAACCTTCAACTTTCTCACCCCTCTTTCCCTCAAAACTCTTTGCCCCCAAACCTTAATCAAATCTTCTTTCTAAGGTACGATCAAAAATTAAATCTTTTTCATTTTTAATATCTGGGTTTTTAATTTTTTTTACATGCCATTGTGTTTTTTTTTTGTTTGAATAATTTCAAGAGATGCCCTTGATTCATTATGATTGTAAAGATTGATCCTTTTTGGTTGTTGATTGATGAAACCCTCATTATGATATTAACTTGATTGATAATCAATGATGAGGTATCTGTATTGATTTTGATCTCAAATCCTTGTGCAGGTTTGGGACATTGTTGCAAATAAATAACAACAAAGTCTTTGATGGTTTCTTCCACTTTTACATATTATTATGATGTCAGTATTCATTACTAGGCATTTGATTTCTGGAGCTTGTAATAGTGACTTTGGCTCTGTAACGTAGATAGATGGTGTAGATTATAAGATAGAAAGAAAAAGAAAAAAAAAAACTAGGTCATTTTTTTTGTATTGTCATTGACTTTTATTTGATGATATATTTGTTGATCAGTTGTGTGGGTGAGGTTATGTTGTAAGGCATGGTATCCGCTACAATTAGGCGAATTGTGTCACCCTGTTGGAGGCCATCTATTGAGGGTGAAAATTCTGGCGATGCAAGTGGACGTTCCGATGGTTTGTTATGGTTTAAAGATTTTGGAAGACATTCGGATGGTGATTTCTCAATGGCTGTTGTTCAAGCAAACAATTTGTTGGAGGATCAATGTCAAGTTGAATCAGGACCCATGAGCTCAATTGAAGGAAGTCCTCGAGGTACTTTTGTTGGTGTGTATGACGGGCATGGAGGTCCAGAAACTGCCCGCTTTGTCAATGGACGCCTATTTAAACATATCAAGAGTATGCTTTTCTTCTCTCTTCACCCTGCAATATATTTTGTTTTAATAGATAGATATATATTCATGCTGGTCTTAATTGGATTCTTGTTATTTTGTGGCATGGCCTTGATCCTTAGCTATAGAGGGATTTTTCCTTTCTTTTCATCTATAAAAATCACGTCCACTAGAAAAACCTTACCATAAATTGTTTTAGTGGAACTCAGATTTTTGTTAGAGTTGTTCAACCTATTTAACTCATGCAGATGACTGGATATGGATTAGTTGGTGTTTTTATTAGATGCTAAGAACCATGTAATACAAATAATTGCATATTTTGATTCTTTTTTCTCCACGTTTCTAAAAGCCCAATTTATTTCAATGTATGATTGTTTTTGTCTTTATTGTTCAAGATCTTTATGATATTCACAATTTATTTCAATGTATGATTGTTTTTGTTTTTATTGTTCAAGATCTTTATGATATTTGTCTTTTATCTTTATGGAATTTCATCTGGATGACATCCAATGGAAGATGGATGGTACTAAGTTCGACGGGGATTAACTGATTTTGTGATCTAATAACTTGATCCCTGATTAGAAAATTTGTTTTCAAACGGTCACTAGATGGTGCTTGCTTACTCTTTGTAACTAATAAGCCCAGATTTTACAGAACTTTTTTCATCTATTAAACTCGATCAAATTGAAGTATAGTGGCGTGAAGTATTGATAAAATTCAGATTACCTTTTATTCCTTTGCCTGCTTATTTGTTACTCTTTGAACAAGTATTGTAAGATGACATAAGGGAGGAGGGGGGGTGATTTTTGTGTATTACTTTACCTGGTTCATATGATTTCTGAATTCTTACCTGATCTATATGCAGAGTTCACTTCAGAAAATCAGGGAATGTCAGCTGATGTCATCACTAAAGCATTTTTGGCTACCGAAGAAGAATTTCTCGCTCTTGTAAAGAAGCAGTGGCAACACAAACCACAGATAGCGTCAGTTGGATCTTGCTGTTTGGTAGGTGTAATATATAGTGGGGAGCTCTATATTGCAAATGCAGGAGACTCACGAGCAGTGTTAGGTAGACTGGACGAGGCTACAAAGGAGATTAAAGCGGTTCAACTATCCTATGAGCACAATGCTAGCCTGGAATCTGTAAGAGAGGAGCTACGCTCGTTGCATCCCAATGATCCACAGATTGTAGTGACGAAGCACACGGTCTGGCGCGTGAAGGGTCTCATTCAGGTGACTATTTAAAAGCTTTATACAAGTTTCATTTTCTCTTTTCATGTAATGTAAGATACATGTGCACACATTCAATGCCTGTGTTAGTGTTTCCTAAAATTATGAGTTCATGAACATGAATGTCTTCTGAAAATCATAGAGTTGTGTTGTTTAGATTGTTTATTTACATTGTAGATTTCAAGATCCATTGGTGACGCTTATCTAAAGAAGAAAGAGTTTAACCAAGCACCACTGTTACCAAAGTTTCGGCTCGCAGAACCCTTTGAAACGCCTATCCTCAAAGCTGAACCAACAATACAAGTACAGAAACTACAACCTTGTGATCAATTTCTTATATTTGCATCAGATGGATTATGGGAGCACTTGAGCAATCAAGAAGCTGTTGACATCGTCCAGAGCTGTCCACGCAATGTATGATTCTAATTTAGTTGAGTTTTTTTTTTGTTTTCCCAATTTCTGTCAGCTCTAAATCTTCTTCTGATCTGCTATATTCAATGTTCACTTCATTGTATAAACAACAACTGTGCTGTCTGTTGTACAGGGAGTAGCGAAGAAACTGATCAAAGCAGCGCTTTGTGAAGCTGCAAAGAAAAGAGAAATGAGATACTCAGACTTGAAAAAGATCGACCGAGGGGTACGAAGACATTTCCATGACGACATAACGGTTATAGTTGTGTATCTTGATTCGCATAATCCACGTGCTCCGGCCGTTTCAATTAAAGGAGGTGGTGATTTTGGTATTGGTATTGTAAATGGCTAATTTGAGAGTTTTTCCACTTCTATATCAATTGAAGTTCCCTATCATCTCTTAAATTGGTATTCAAAATGTAAATTTTCTTCTTCTCATAGTCCCATACCATTCCTGGGATAATAGTTTCAACTTTCATCCTTTTCCATCAAATTTTTATGTAGTGTTTGATTTTTTTTTCTTCCCCTTCCTTATTAATTCCATAGAAGGCACTATTACATTTGAGACTGGGCCTCATAGAAGAGCAGATACATGAGGTTTTTCCCAAGTTTTATTTGAGAAATATCTTTACTACACCTTTGTTCATTATTATAAGTAACGATTTGACACTTGAACAACCAATAAGTTGTGGTTGGGAGGGGAGACCCTACTAAGAGTGTGCTTGGGAGGAGGATTTTGGATAAGAGTTTTGGATGGTTAGGTCTGTGTTTTAACGTATATTGTTAAAAAATGAAAAGAATACCATGATATATGTTCATATAACAATGCAACCATTCTTTGTTCTTTTTTAAGAGAACATTTATAACTTACTTAGAAAAGAAAAACAAGCTCTCGTCTACCATGCCTCCAAAATCCGTCACACTGACTCGCATTTAAACTTGGCAAAGCCGGTGAATACTTCCACCAATTAGGTTACCCAAAAAAAAATTGACACTTGAAGTTGAACAACCAAAGACTTGTACAAAGATGGTATGTTAATACAAAGATGTTACTACTAAGATTTGACATGGGAACTCCAAAAACGATTGCACTCGGTTAATGGTTTCAATTATTTGTGGTAATTCTTTTAAATGTAATTTGGTTTTCTGTAAATTTGTAACATATAATATAGTTCAAGAAAATGGTGGAAATTATTTTAATTTTAAAAGCTCGTTACTTTTGAATTTATTATGAGATGGAATGAATTTTATCATTTTATTAATATTAATAGTAAATAAAAGTATCCAGCAATGCAAAAGTCACTTCACTTTCGTATAATACCAACAAAAAAGTTAAATTGATCAAGAGACAGTGCTATGGCCACACGTTCGTTAAAAAAATAGGATGTGAACCTGAAAAATAGAGTGAGGAAGAGCTAAGCTGCATCAACATAGAGTGATGAATATTCATTGTCATCATATAGGAATTATGGCTATATCATCATCATCATCATTTGTAACCAATAATCGCTTGTTCTCAGTCTCAGCAAGGCCACAGATTTTGGTTACTTGTTCTCTTCCTTTCATGTCCACAACTGCCATCCATTTCCATTATTCACCTCATAATAAGCTTCACCTTCAACGGCGGTTTGATTCTGGTACAAAGTCGTGCCATGTTCGCGTGACAACAGTAGCCATATCAACCGGGTATGTCTGCTTGCCTGCTGAGGCTAAGCTAGCTGAGCTCAGTAGTAATGTATCTCTAATTAATTAATTAATCAGTCAAGTAATTATGCTTCTTTCTAACTAAACTCTTTTTTCTTTCTCTATTATATATTGTGAACTGAAGTGTGCAAGAAGTTCTTCCACCACCCCTTACTTCCACTTCACCTCCACCTTCCTTATTTGATGGAACCACCAGGTTTCTTACTTTCTTATCTTCTTTTTCATCAAACAAACTAACACGAATTAAATGATATTTATGTATTCTTGTGTCTGTGATGTTACTGTGAGTGAACTGAAGGTTGTATATCTCCTACAAATGCCCCTATGCCCAGCGTGTATGGATTACCCGTAACACTAAGGTTGTTCTTCATTCTTTTATAAGCTCCTCAATATATTGGTTTAGTGTCATAAACAGTTTTCAGCTAATGCTGAGCTTCCAATGTTCCCTCTACTGTTGCAAAAACAGTATATACAGAAGTTCTTACTATAAAACAAACACTTAATTAAGTTGCATATCCAAACACCATCTTAATTAAGTTGCATATCTCTATGTTATGGAAGCAGGGATTGCAGGACAAGATACAGTTGGTTCCCATTGATCTACAAGACAGACCTTCTTGGTACAAGGACAAAGTCTACCCACCCAACAAGGTTATTTATCCTTATAACTTTGTGTCAAAACCATGATATGTTTTGTTGTGGAAATTCAAGTGCACCACATTCTAAATAGTGATTTTTATTTACTTATTTATGTATTTCCAATTCCAGGTTCCATCTCTTGAACACAATAATGAAGTTAGAGGAGAGAGTCTGGATCTGATTAAATATATTGACACTCACTTTGAAGGACCCTCCCTTTACCCTAGTGTGAGATACTTTATTTTTTCTTTCACATTTTATATTTATTTTCAGGTCCAAAATTTAAACAGAAACTGTACTATTTAATAAACAGGGTCCTGATGATAAGGAGTTTGCTGAAGAGTTGCTATCTTACACAGATACATTTTACAAGACAGTTGTTTCTTATTTTAAAGGAGATGTAACTGAGGCTGGTAAAATGGCTCTTTCTTGATGTTTTTTTATTACATACAGATAAATACATATAATGATATAAGAGAAATGTTAAATCTGGAGAAAGGGGGAGAGAACCGTGAGAATTTAATCTATGTGAGCTCTGTGTAAAAAGAATTCATGTGCATGTAAAGCATGACTCACCTTACACTGCTTCATTAGGCACTGCATTTGATTACCTTGAGACTGTTCTCTCCAAATATGATCACGGACCTTTCTTCCTTGGCCAATTCAGTCTGGTGAGTATACTTACATCGATTCGTAGCAATGTCAATGCACAGTATAGTGGTATACTCTTCTTGTGCATTTTCACAATTAAATTGAACTTGTCAATGTTTTCTATTAATTTCAGGTGGATATAGCATATGCTCCTTTCATGGAAAGATTTCAACCGTTTTTAATGAATGTGAAAAATTATGACATTACAGTGGGCAGGCCTAGACTGACAGCATGGATTGAGGTAGAGCATACAGTAAAATCTTATTTATTTGTGTATGCTTGTCACAGTTATTGAGAAAATATTTCATGATACGGGAAATCTGCCTGTCATTGCATTAGAGGTCGTTTTATAATAACATATTTTGCCACAACGGGGCTAGAAGTTAGTGTATGTTTGGATTCATGGTAAGTTTGGCAAAATCATGATGCCACTGTGATTATGGCAAACTAATTGTGATTTCAAGCATACACTTGGACATTAGGCTGCTAACCTAGACCAATAAAGATGGAACCTTGGGTATGACATGAATATTTCACAGGTTCAGCACTACATAAACTTGTATCCTGAGCTTCACTCAAGAATTAAAATTGTGCTCTTAATACAGGGCCTAAACAACATTGAAGGCTACAAAATAACCCGTTCTGATCCTAAGGAATTAGTTGAAAGCTACAAGAAGCGATTCCTGGTATCATATGACAGAACTAAATACATATTTTGAATTCACAATGACGCTCAATTGCTGTTTATCCTTAATCCTTTCTTATATGTAGGCAAATTCATGAATTCAATGTTTGGCATCATAGTAGGAGTCAAGAGTTCCAAAATGGGTCAGAAAATCAGAGTCAAATGCATTATATCCATCCAGGGACCAGGAATCATATGACCGATCGCTAGACAGACTGATTATGTCATCCAGAAAATGCCACATAATGAATTAATGATTAGATAATATGAAGATGCCTGTGTGACTTGCATGTTTATTATTTTGAACCAAAATTTATAATATGAAGTTACTATTGAGGCAGTGGCCAAGTAAATTGTTAGATCATTTGTAATAGTAAATTCCACTTAATAACCAAAGGTCTGATTGGATTCTTATTTGAGTTTATCTCTTAACATATACACTTCAAATTGTTTTGAAGAAGAACTTACAAGAACAACTTATATTGTCCATAAACTGTTTATAATTTATTTCCACAGGTTTTTCTTGATAGTATTGTTTATACGAAAATAATTTGACTTTGTTTTGTATTTTGTTATAGATATAAATTATAATTTATACATGAGAACTTTAATAATAAGTATATGGTATAAATACCTAATTAAAAACTGACTTCTAAAGGGAGTCTACCTGAAAAGAAACAAGTTCAACTTCCCTGACGTCCACATTATCTAATATACTCGATATCATAACGTTTTTAAGTTATAGTTTTTTCGATCAAGGCTTCTCTATGCACACTGTAGTTGCAATTTAACTGGTGTGCTTATATTTATACATAATAATGAATAATAACATACCGGAAGAAAGGTAACTGAAAAGTAAACAAGGCATGCAAAAGAGTTCATGTTTCAAATTTTCTATGGTAGCAAAGCTCCAACGACTCCAAAATCCAGTTGCCTTTTTTCTTTTTATTAACTAGAGTAACTCCAAAATGTGTGCGGATAACTTTCAACAATAGTAAAAATGGTGCTATATAAGTTAGACATTGTGCAAAATAAATATTACATTTACATGCTACTATGCAGCTCCCTTTTGTGACGTTACATGCCCACTATGCAGCTCCCTTTCGTGACGTCGGTAACCACACAATGGGAGAATCGGAGCCACAAAAAATTGGATGTATATGTGAAATACATGGAGCATCAAGCATGCTACCTCAACAACACCTTCCAAATTTTCCTCATATATACAAATAATGACCATAAGGCGAGCCCAGCAGAAGTATAAAGCAATGCAACACCAGACCCCACTACAAAGGCAGCTCCTCCATGACTGAAGAAAAATGGGAAAAGACAGAAAATCCTCTCGGTCAATGACAGTGCTTAAAACACAATTTTGAGGGGAGCAAAATGAATGCTTATCATCTTAAGATACAACTTCTTATAAATTCAAATCCAAAAGGAGTTATTTTTCTATATAAATAAGATTATGCATTGGACACCTGAAGTTTAGAGCAAATTATTATTAGCTCATTTACGAATGAGTTTTTCACATAATTTTTCTTTTCATAGCAATTCAGTTAATAATTAGAGTATATCCTCAAAATACAAAATAAATAGATACCTCGAGTCCCGGGTCGCGAGGAGGAGGGCTAACGCAGTCATCTGTGTGGCTGTTTTCCACTTCCCCAAGTTATTTACAGCAACAGCCTATTATACCAAATTTCATTATACAAGCTCATGACATTGTGTTAATTCAAGTGAACAGGGGATGAAACAAACCTCTAAAAGTTTACTATCCTGGGAAGCTGCCCATTCCCTGACAGCAGACATGGTAATCTACTTGGAAAGTCACAGGAGAAAAAAAAAATATAAGGAATCTGATTTGGTCATTAATGCAAAACCAGTAAATCAGAAGAAAATATGATGTCTCAAAGGCATAAGGAAAATACACGAGAGTATGGCTAGTTACCATATAAATATGGATTTCAGTCCATTAAACAATGAAGCTTTTGAGTAATTATGTATTAACTATGCATCCTGGACATGGCAAAGCAAAATACAATTACAGGTATATGCACGGTATGCCAACAAATTGTCTGACTTAATTAAACTATCACAGATTTCTCTTCCAGAGCACTCTAGATTAAAACAGTAGATCATCAATTGCTTGAGAAACAAACTATGGAGATCCAGACAAGGGAAATATGAGTTCTCCAATCCAATACACAGGAAAAAATTATTTAACTTGCCTTTACTTTGGCTCAGTTCATTCAATACCAACAACCAAGCCTTATCCCACTAAGTGGGGTCGGCATAATGTTCTATCCGAAACCATATTTGGATTCAACTCATTAACCTCTAAATCTTTCCTAACAGTTTCTCTTATAGTTTTCTAGGTCTTCCTCTACCTCTTCTAATCTAACTCTCCTTCGTACTACAACATCTATTGATGCCCAAATCACCTAAGCCTATTTTCTATCATCTTTTCTACTGAAGGTGCTACCCCAACTCTCTCTCTAATTGTGTCATTCCTAATCATACTTTGCCTAGTCTTACCACTCATTCAATAATCTGAAAAATAAGATCATTAGCAATTCTTAGTCATTGACGGTTACAGTGAACATCGGATTCACTGTCCTGGTAAGTAGGTGTAATAAGAGTTCGTTAATGTGTACACTAACACATTACAATTAAGATGCATGAATTTGGTGATACATGAAGAAGGAAACTCACGTGGTTGCCGTTGATGTAAAGAAGAGCTAATAACTTATAAGTAAGTAAAGCATGGCTTAGAAATGAGATAAGTGTGCATTACCTCTCTTCCAATGATGGCAATGGCAGGTATAGGGAGTAGCCAGGGTAGTTGGGCAAAGACACCAACATCCAAGGGTCTAGTACATAATAAGACCAATGTGGCGGCAACCATAAGCTGCAATGAGTGGAAGACATGTATGTTGTTAGTAATTGACAAAGTGAGAGAGAGTTGTATTGTATTGTAATATGCAATAGGAATAGGTAGGTACCTTGTCAGCAACAGGATCTAAGAATGCACCAAATTGGGATTTTAAGTTCATCTGCATTGCAAATATGAAATATAAAATTAAGAAATAGGAAAGTGTGGGTGTTTGAAAAGAATAAGCAAAGTACCTTGCGAGCAATATAGCCATCAAGCCAATCAGTAAACGAGGCAGCAATGAAAATTGTGGTGGTAGCGGCTGTTCCACGCCAACCATCCATATAGAAAGCTATATAAAAACATAAAAATGAATTTAATGTGAAATTGTAATTGTAATTGTAATTGTAATTGTGAAAGACTTACTAGCAACAAGAAGGGGGACTGCGGCGACACGACCAAGAGTGAGAATGGTGGGCAGAGTGAGCAATTTGGAAGGTTCAGGCTGTTCAGGTTGTGGTGGAAGTGTTGAAACAAGAGCTTTTCCAGAAACCCCTAATTTGTCTGAGAAAGAAGAAGAAATTGGGAATTTAGTTGAGACGCGTCCATGTTGATGGTGAATGTTTCTATAAGGGATAGTGTTTGAGAAAGAGATGAAGATGGGTTTGCTTCTCAACTTGGCTGAACGGAGAAAACAGATAGAAGAAGAAGAAGCCGTTGCACTCAGTTTCAGGGCCGACATCGTCAACCAAATCCAAATTTACCACCAACTCCCTTCAAACAAAGGCTCATATTGATTTGGGTTAAATATGTTTTTCATTTTTATAAACATGTTAACTTTCTTTTTAATCCTTCTAAAAAAATTCTTCAACTTTTAACCTTCAAAAGTTTTTTATTTTCATTTTTTGTCCCTTCTTTAAAATAAACTCATATAGAATTCATATTTTTAAATAAAATTTTGCAAAAAATTTATAATAATATAAGAATCTCCCCAAGAGAAAAATTAGAATTTTATTGTTTAATTCATCCTTATAAAATTGATTCGTAAAGTAAAGAGTATCATCTATTTATAAATTCTAGTAAAGAGTTTTATCTTTGATGTGAGATTGGGGGATGTGTTGAATTGGAATTTTGAAGGATTTTAAATGACTTTTTAGTTGTAAAAAAATCTTGAGGTATTCGATCAAGATTTTAAAAGATTAGAAATAATTCCGGTGGTATTCAATTAGGATTTTCAAAAAAATTTTAAGAATCCAACAAAATCCGGTGGTATTCAATCAAGATTTTTCATAATTTAAAAATTGTCTCTTGGTATTCAAAAATGTATAGATTTCAATGAATTACTTGGTATAATGGATTTTGTGAGACTTTTTAGTTGAAAATTTTAAAACTAACAATCTCATACAAAGACCTGAGATTTCTTGAGACTCCTTTTGCTCCAAATATATGTTACTGTTGACATCCTCTTTCACTTTTTTCTTTTCTTTTCTGGACACAACTATTTCACTGTTTTTTTTTCTTTCGTCATTATGTCATGTTTTTTTTTATATCTTTTTTTTAGATTTTTGTGATTCACTCCGTTTTTATTTCTCGACAAAGTAGTTGTCGTCGTTGAACACATTATTTTATTTTTTTTAACTCAAGACCACGTTACTACATGTTTATTCTATATTTTTTTTTCGTGTTCTTACATGTTTATTCTATCAGTATCAATACGTTTTTTTAAGGAATAAAAGTTTTGATTTTATTATTATATTAGTAGTCAATCTTATGAATATTGTTATCATAAATTTAAAAATTGTATTAATTTTATTTTTTTTATCATGCGAACCTTTGATTTTTTAATATCTTTGTTATCCACTCTTGTAATTTTGAATTTTTGCTAAAATTTGACAAAGTCATTTTAAATCTTACGAATTCTCCCAAAGTACTTCCAAATCTTAAAAGTTTATAAGTTAAAATCATGTGTTCAAAATCTTTACATTGAAATCTGTATTATAAATCCATTAAAATCATGTGTTCAAAATCTGTATTATAAATCCAGTAAAATCATGTGTTCAAAATCCTGATTGTAAAAAGTCATTACAAAAAATCTTTTAAAATCCAACAAAATCCATTAAAATCATGTGTTCAAATTCCTGATTGTAAAAAGTCATTACAAAAAGTCTTTTAAAATCCAACAAAATAGTCTTTTAAAATCATTACAAATAATCAGGAATTTTAAAATCCAGTTAGAAATAATGTTTATGAGGTGGCACAACTAGATTATGCATGTGTAACCGATAAGAAGAAGGGTAAGGAAGCTGGTAAGGGTAAGGACAATTTGAGTTTGAGGGGGTATGTTACAATATGTTGAAAATTACTACTGACCCATCACCTGAAAAACACTAGTAAATTACTCAAATACCTCCATCGGCTGTTAATTGCTGCAGAAATTAACCTACTGTAGTTAATTGCCGAAATCCAATTTAATCCATGACACTTAAGTACCATGGAAATCTTCCTATGAATTGAGGACATCTTCCATCTGTTCCTTTTTATCCATTTTATCCTTTTCTTTTTGTTTGTCAATACAGGCTCACACAAAATTAAAAGAAAAATAAATAAATATTGAAACCACATGCATTTTCAGATCTACAAGCCTCATGCGAGGAAGATTTGTGATTATCCTTTTTCATGGCTCCCAAACTTCAGATGCAGCTCACTTTTCCAACTTGTTCTTACAAATTATAATTTATCACCGAAATGTGTAAATTGGTCGAGAGTTCATGGAATGTCGGTGAAAGAGTCAGGTGTGAAAAAGCCTCATACACTGTTGAGACACTTAGATTCCAATTCTTCTCTTCTTCTTCAATTTATTTTGGTCCTAATTTACCCAAGGTTTTGCGATGGTAGTTTGATCCACAGAACAAACTTCAATTGCCTTTTTTTGTTTGATGAATTTGGGAACTACCCACAAAGAAAAAATATTAAATTTGATGGGAAAAGGAAATTTGGATGAAGATAAAAAATTGTTTGATTGTTCAGTAACAAGAAGTGATTGGGAAAAGGAAATTTGATGGGAAAAATTGTTTGGGTGAATAAAGGAACACAAAGTGATTTCACGATACTTAAGTGTCGATGGGTAATTTTCGCGACAGTCAACTGCCGATGAGGCATTTGAGTAATTTACTAGTGTTTTTCAGCCAAAGTGATGTGTCAACAACGATTTTCCAATATGTTTGTGATTATTTTATGGGTTTTTTTAACGAGTTTAACTGGAGCACTCTTTAAGGATCTCAAATTTAGCAATTATACTTTCAAAAAGTCAGTTATTACAATTTCTAATACATTGAATACACAACTTTTCGTAAAAAAACTTACATTTAAAGTGCTTAAAGAATACTCCTAAGACATTTGTTAACATTTCCCTTACTTTATTATTGTATTTTATTATATTGTAATTATGCTAGGGTTAATTAGGCTTTAGGTGCAACTATTTTCTTTATCACTTTGTCTCCAATCCTATATAATATAAATAGGAGCTCTTACTTGTTTCAAAAACACATTCAAAAAATATACAATTGTCTATTCAATTTATATCTTCCTGAATTTTAGTGTTGTTTGTTGTTGTTGTTCCACTTCCAGAATCCAACCCACCACAAACAACACTAAAATTCAATTTCTTAACCAATTCATCCTAACCACCGAACCACCACCACCGTCCTTTCCAAACCTTCTTTCACTCACTTTTTCTCTCTCTATTTTCAACCCACGACCGTCGATCTCCCTAACCACCACCGTCCTCTCCGTTTCAACCCACCACCGTCGAACTCACCAACCACTATTGTTCTCTCTCCATAAGCTTCCTCTCTCCTCCGTTTTCTGGGTTTTTTATTTTCTTGGTTTTGATTTGAGTTTGTTTGAGTTTCAAAGGGAACATGGCTATGGAAAAGGGAATTTGAGGGAGGAATTAGGGTTTGTGGTAAAAGCAGAAAAGGGAAATTGAGAGAAGAAGAAACTGAATAAGTGGTAAGAAAACTTCATTTGAGCAAGGAGAGAAGAAGGTTTTGGTTTTGAAAGAAGAGAGTTATTTTCTTTGAATAATAATGGATAAGAGGGAAAAAAAACAAAAAAAAAAACAATGAGATAATGGAAGGGGAAATTTTATGTTTGGGATGTTATTGTTGAAGGTTGCAGAAGGAGACTGGTTAAAGCCTTGAAAGGGGTTGCGCAGTACTGAGTAATTTTGGCTCCTAGTGTTAGCACTTTTGACTTCTCTTGAGATGATGATGATATTTGTTTAATTGAGAAAAATGATTGAGATTTCTGGTTTTCCTGATATTTTGATGAATATGATATGATGATGAGGGAAGAAGAAGAAGATGAAGAATTGGAAACAAGATTTAGCTATTGATGGTATATCATAAGATATAATGGATCTATGTGATCTAACGGTCCCCATTATGATAAAAAGATCAAACGGTTAAAATTAAATAAATTAATAAGATTTACGGTTGATCATGTATTATGTTGGTTCACCATATATATTTGGAGTTAAAGTTATCAGTCAATGATTTATTTGACAAACAGAGAAAAAAGTGAAGGATTAAAACATGAGTTTTATTAATTGTAGGACCAAAACGAAAACTTAAAATTATTTAGGGGACCAATAAATCAAATAAGCCTAATAAAAATAATGGTTTTGACAAGATAGGTAACTTGCAAATTCATACGAGGAAAATGTGTAGGAGTCAACTTAATGAAAATTGGATTAATGTCAACTGTGATGAAACCTATTCTATTATTGACCCAAGAGTTGCCTTGTGAAAGGGTAATTAGAGAGATTTGGGTGCTTTCTTAATTAGCAAGATCTACTTAGGAGCTCTAGCCTCGTTCAATTCTTTAAGATAAATCATGGGGTATTTGACAATAACAAGGGTGAAAGCAGCTCTTTTAGTAGTAATTTAATTTATTTCTTTGGGGCGTGGACTATTTTCTTCGTAAAAAAGTGATTAAAACGATGATTCAATTTTTTGTGTGCGTATGAATGTGAATGACATGTCATTTAGTCATTCACATTCACACGCCACCTTCTTTATAAAAAAGTCACTTAGTTACCTTGTTTTAGAGGTCCCTTATTTTTTCATTGTTCCTTGTTTCGAGAAGCGTAGTATGGTGTCTTATTTGCTTGGGGATTTCTTGCGCCTTAACTAGTGATGTTGGTTTGAATTCTCATGTGAAAGGATCAGTTTTGATTTTCATCAATGACACTCATCCTAAAGGTGCTTGTAAATTTTGAGTTCTTCATTGCGGTAATCTTATTTGGGTATTGGGTTGTATTTTGCTAGCTTTTATATAGTTTGAGTCTGACTTTGTAACTTCTTATTTACTGCACACTTTGTGCAGTAAATAGTTTTTTAATGATTGCATTGTTCCCATCACTTAAATTAATAAGAACCTTTTCTACTATAAACTATGTTATGTTACCCAAAAAGAAAAATACAAATAGCTGTAGGGTTGGATGGAAATGCTTAAATCGTGATGATTTGTTAAACTACTTGATTACAAAAGACTTAACTTATAAGTATTTCCCTTGAATAGGAAGAAAAAAAAACTTACATTTCCCTTTTTATGCTGGCATTATCAATAAATAGAGTTATATTACAATTTTCAGACGTACATCTCACTTATTTTATGAATTTTAGACGTTTATCTTACCTTGCAATTTGCAATGGAGACAAAAAAAAAACCTAGTTGAAATTTTAAACACTTGGATATTTTTAATTATAGAACATAGTCGTATTTAAAACATGACAGCATTAACTGAAAAATTAAAATTTAATAAAAGTTGCGTGACGCAATTAGAGAACAACTCAATATTGCTTATTCATTCAAAAGTAGTAGTAACATATAATGTACAGCTAGATAGCAATGCAATGCAATACCATACATTAATTGACAATGAAGCTTAAATAGCTGGAATGGCATGTGAATACTATGAAGAATGCTCGACCAACGCCATAAAATATGGATGTTTACGGTAATTGAATATTTAGCATGTATATTCACAATATTAATTGTATATATATAATATTGACCAAAAAATATATAAGTTAGCAACATCATGTAGTGCATCTATTAAAAAAATATTATGTATTCTCGTGAGCTTAACTCAGTTGGTAGATATATTGCAGATTATATGCCGGGTCCGGAGTTTAAACCTCGAACACCCCACTTCTCCACATTTAAAATGTCCCAATCAATTGATTATTTGATTGAAGGTTCGATCATTTTCTCATATAAAATTGATGGTTCGATCTCTAGCCGTCATGCATATAAAAAAATATTTACTCGGAGAGGTCAACTTTATTATTAGAGGAATATCTTTGTTAAATTATTGCAAAATATGTATATCGACTATATAAAATTACCAAATTTTTTCAAAGCTTCATCTTGTTAAGAGTATTACATTAGATGAAATATAACCTTAACACGAGTTTATAAGTGGGGGTATTATTCACATTATTACATTACTCATTTTGTAATAATTTAATTAGTCATGGCTCAAATTATAAGTGATTCGCATCAAATGCAAATACAAATATTATTCTTTTCAAATTGAAAGAAATAATATTGGTCACTCTAATCTATCATCATCAACTTTTCAAACAAAATACCTTTTTTTACATGGAGTCTAATGACAAAATTCACACACCATTAAGTGTGGAAAAAAGATGTATAGCAAAGTCGAACCTACTCTCCAACATATTAAATGTCTTTACAACCTTTTACTATTTGTGTTCACTTACTAGACACTTTTAAACAAAACATGACAATCAATCAATAAATCCTAAAACAAAAGAATATTGCAATAAAAGAAGAAGAAAAAAAAACATATTTTAATAGATTAATTAATCAGTACATTAACAATTTAATTATATTAATTTGGCTAATAATTAACATCATTGAATTGAACTAGTGTATAAATATTTCCACTAACACAAGAATACATTGAGAGAAGATAGAGATTGAAAGAGGAAGAGAGAAATGGAAAACGATAAAGGTACAATTTGTGTGACAGGAGCAACGGGGTATGTGGCATCATGGTTGATTATGAGGCTTCTTCAACATGGTTACGCAGTTCATGCCACCGTTAGATTACACCATGTTAAAGGTATATATAACGTTCATTTTCTTGGAAATTAAGCAATAACATATTCTTCTATATTTGCTATTCTTTTGTTTAATTGGTGATGATATAACTAAAGCTAAGAGAGACTTTAGCAGATAATAATCTTTGTTAGTTATCAAAATTGGTGATGATATAAAGTAGGGAATTATGTAAGGAGTTGATGTTTTGTTTGGGATCTTTATAAGTTGAGAGATGAAAGGGCTTGTGATGAGAAAAGGAAATGGAAGGGTTGACCACCACCTTGTATGAGAATTTATTTTTATTACAAAAATGAATTGAGATTTTGAATGATTTAAGAGTATTTTGAAAAATTCTTGATACCTTTTTTATCTTGAAAGTATTGATTATAAGTATTTTCTCTCAAAAATACTCTTTCAGATAGATGAAAGATTCTCGTTTCTTTTTCTTCTTTTTTTTTTTGTGTAGATCTTTTTCCGCACTTTTTCTTATCTCAATCTCACATTTTGAAAAAACTCAAATTATGAATTGAAAGTTTGGATTGTTTTAGAAGATTTTGAAAAATGCTTCAATCTTTTTCATCTTACAATATTGGTCTTAAGTTTTCTCTCAAAAATCCTCCAAATGGATAAAAGATTATCGTCCCTTTTAATTTCCTTCTTCCTGCTTAAAATTGTCCGCATTGATTTTTTTCCTCATACTCAAACAGAAAGTCTAAGTGTGAGTTGGACCATATCCTTGAAAAGGGTTTGTCTAACTTTATGGTTGGGTGGCCCTACAACAAATTAAAGATACTACCTTCCTTTTATTCTTACTTTAATTTGTATATTTGTTGTACATAGAGAATCCAAACTGTTCTTGTTTTTTTCCTTCTTTCCATCATCTTTGTATATTTCCAGGAAGAATGTTGAAATTGTGTAAAACTTACAAGTGTGACATTAGATAGCAGTTTCTAATTATCCTTCATCTTTACTTAGACTAATATTTGATCATGTTGGTAATGTCTTAGATATTGAAACCATATATACTACTCAACCAGTTAAAAATTGGATAATTTAAATTGTCATCACATACTTGCAAATTATATCACGATCTTTTGATATTATGAAAAATTATAATTAATTAAATACGACTAATCATAATAATGCAAATATAGTTGCGACCCATTGGAGACCTCTTTAAAAAATTTGATTTTGCGAATTTATGTAGAGTACGAAGACAAAAAAAACCAATAGAGAATAAGAATACAAGAGAGTGCGACACGTATGCTCCTATACAATGAGAGCGTGCCACATAACGAATAAAAATTGGGTTTCCTTATTAGGGTAAATTAGCAAAATCCGATGATCCAAACTAAACCTAGATCCGCGGCCTGAGAAAGGATCGGATAGCTGTTGACCGCGGCTCAAAGTCACTAGCCCATTACGGACCAACCTGATAGAAACGTGTCATCTACTTTGTTTTCATATCTGTGTTTTCATTGCTACTATAATTTTTTTTCTTCATATTTGTAGTAAAAATTGTAATCCACATACACACTCACTAGTGTATAGAAAAGAAATTTAACATAGATTTTTTTATTTTATTTTTACTTTTAATAGAAAAGAAAGACTTGAGCTATCTTACAAACTTACCAGAAGCATCAAAGAAGCTAACTATCTTCCATGCTGACCTTGATGATTCAAGTAGTTTTGAAAAAGCAATACAAGGTTGCTTTGGAGTTTTCCATCTAGCACACCCAATGGATGTGCAAAACAAAGAGCCAGAAGAAAAGGTGACAAAAAGAGCAGTGGAAGGAACCCTAGGAATTTTAAAAGCATGTTTAGAATCAAAGACAGTGAAAAAAGTAGTTTATACTTCTAGTGCAGCAACGGTTTTGTTCAATGATAAGAATCTTGATGTGGTGGATGAAGATGTTTGGAGTGATATTGATATTTGTAGAAGTAGTAACCTTGTTGGATCTTCTTATTTGGTGTCTAAAATTATGACTGAAAAGGGTCTTTTAGAGTTTGGAAAAGTAAATGGATTGGAGGTTGTTAGTTTGGTTCTTCCTTTGGTTGTTGGTCCCTTTATTTGCCCTAATATACCTTCATCTGTTTATATTGCACTCGCCATGATCTTTGGTATGTATTTCATTCTCTCTCTCTCTCTCCATATTATATACTTTTTTACTACACAAAATAGTATTAAATAGGGTAAAAGAATTGCTAAAACTTATTGAGAAATGTTAACTACTACCTTTAAGTTTAAATAGTAAATTTTTATAGAAACTGATACATTCAATGCATCAAAAATTAAATTATTTAACATATTTTCTTTTACTAGCAAGAAAAATATATTTACTAGTGTACTCAATTCTAGTATTTGAGGTATATATATGTAATACTAAGTAATTTCTGATGTATATTTCATATGTGCTATGTTTATTATAGGAGACCAAGATAGATACGAGTATCTCACCAACTCATACATGGTGCACACAGATGATGCCACTCGTGCACTTATATTTCTTTTTGAGTCTGAGAATGCTAATGGAAGGTTTATTTGTTCCTCAGAAAGAATATCATTTCATCAATTGTATGAATTGCTTCGTCAAAGATATCCAGGGTATAACATAACAATCCCAAAGTAAGTGTCATATTTTTTTTTTTTTACTAATTTAGACCATGGAATTGTAAACGCTGTCAAATTAGTCTCAAAAATTTATTTTTTGAAATTGTTTGGCAATGAGTTAATATATATGATATGACTAAGAAATTCTCAATTTATGAATTATTTAAGCGATTTATGATTTTAAGAACAAAGTGTATGTTTGAATTGACAATGAGTTCGACAAAATCATAGTAACATCTGAATTTTCAAAGCTTTAAAGTGTGGTAATTTTTAACAAAATTATTATGGTTGTTTATCATAATTTACCAATCTAATCTAACATACATTATTTAGATTTGTTCTCATTCACTTATTTTCTACATATATATGGTTGTTTTTATATATACCGAAAAAAGCTTAGCCTAATTTTTGGGTAATTATTTTGCAGTTCAATGAAGACAAAAAATGGTGATAAAAAGTTTAGTGATCTATCATCAAAAAAGCTCTTGGATACTGGGTTCAAATTTAAGTACAGCGTCAATGATATGTATGATGGAGCTATACAATGCTGTAAAGAGAAGGGCATTCTTTAGTTCATCTATGGGATCATGAAATTTATCATGATAATTTTTTTAGTGGAAATTTATTATGATAATTGAAGAACAAGAAAATACGCATAATATTGCTGACTTATATAGACTAGGATATTCAATTTGTTTGATATTTAATATTTTGCTTTGGTAATTTGGGTTTTCAATTTGAGCTTGTTTTAATTGTTAGTTTATAATTTCATTTTTTTTTGTAATGCTTTGTAATTTAACTTAATGATCTAATTCTGTCAGAAAAAAACTTAATGATCTAATTCTGTCAGAAAAAAAACTTAATGATGTAATTTAATTTAATGATTTCATTCTAATTTGCATTCTAATTTTAGATTACTAGTATGAATACCAGTGTCAAGCACGAATTAGAATTTTGTCATATTTAAAATTTGGATGAAGATATGATACCATTCTCATTTATGCGGTTGCTCAAAGTACAATGGGTTGATCAACAGGTGTTGATTACCATATAAGGTTCAACAATGATAACACAGTTCGGTTCAACTTTGTGAGTAAGTAGAAGTGGTTCCTCGGGGTAGACCTCGGATGCGAATATTCTCATATTAAGGGGGAGATGTTAATTTGTCAACTATGAGTTAAAGTTGCATATTGGATGAAAGAGTAGATTTTGATTAGCATATAAGTGATATGATCATATACCTAATGCCTTAAAGTTTACTTGAGGGGGAGGTGTTAATTTGTCAAGTGTGAGTTACAGTTTCATATTAGATGCAAGAGTAGATTTTGATAAGCATATAAGTGATATGACCACATGCATAATGCCTTAAGGTTTAAGGTGAAGATGTGGTGTTAAACTCAGTTGTGTTGTTGGAATTCTTCAGGTTTAATGTGACAATCAAAGTCAATGTAGGATCCCCTAAGAGTCAAAACATTAAGATGATTTTATTTTTTTTTATAGTTTTTTTTAGTCATTTGTTAATTTTTTTTTTTTATCTTAAAATTTAATTTTTGGATACCATTCTCTTTCATATGAATTTTTCATTTATCCTCTATTATTTTAAATTCATTCACCTTTGTTCTATCGTGGCATGTAACAGTAGAAATTGCAGAGTTTTCCAAAATATATATGTTTATTAGACATTTAATATTATATGACATTTTTTAATTGAATCTATTTTTTTGGGTAAAATAATTGCCAAAAAATCAACAAACTCCTTACACAAACCCATAAAATTCCAGGCAACTCACACTATACCCTATAGTCTCAAGAACAAAAGACATTTTTTCCTTATCTTATCTCATATTCAAATTCTTTTTTCATATATGTTTTTTCTTCTAATTTTCTTTCTTTCAATGAAAGAAAAGAACATAAACCTCCCTCCGTGAAATCAACACCAACCAATCTTTTTGAACTTGTTGCGTTCCTGTTTGACTTTATTTGACTATGAAACATAATTATAGATGCGGAGAGTTGCACACATGATTAAGATATGTTGATGTGTCAAGTATGAGTTAAACTTTTCTATTGGATGGAAGAGTATTTTGAGCAACATATAGTTAAGTCAATCTCACTTATATGGTTTCTCTTAATCTAATATCATGATCAAACTCAGTGTAGGATCCATTAAGAGAGTGAGTGTTAGAGAGAGTGTCTATAACAATCCTCTTATGATCATTTTTTTTATTTTTTTTGATGTCATTTGCTGAATTTTTTTCCTTAAATTTTAGTTATTAGATGTCATTCACTTTCATGCAAATTTTTTTAATCAACCTCCATTATTTTAAATTCCTGAACTTTGGTGTTTGGTGTAACCTAACAATGGAAAAATGAAGATGTGCTTTGCCGAGTTAACAAAATAAATGTTTATTAGAAATTTTACAATGATATGGCATTTTTTTATTGTGTCTAAATTAATGGTTAAGTAATTATCCCAAAACTTCATCCTTCAACAAACCAGCAAAATTAACAACAACTCACTATATTTCATATACTCTCGTAGTTAAAGCAAACATTCCTTAAAGCAAACATTTCTTATTTTGTTTTTCTTATCATTTCACACTTAAAATAGAGATGATAATATGTTGTATGTGAGTTAAAGTTCCACATTGGATCCTAGAGTTTATGGCGATAAAGATATAAATTAGATGGCATATATACCTAATGTTGCAAAGTTGTGGATGAAGATGTCACGTCAATCTCACTTTTGTGGTGATCTTAGCCTAATGTGATTATCCAACTCAGTTTAGGCTTCCATGGAAGTTACAATATTATAAAGAACTACTTTGTTAGTTTTTGTTATCATTTGTTTAATCTTTTTTATTTTAAATTTTAATTTTTTAATGTCATTTGCTTTCATACTATTTTTTTTATCTAACTTTTATTATTTAGAATTACTTCATTTTTGGTCTTTGGTAGGATTTGAAAATGAAAAATTGTTTTTCTTTTTGTTGGTGTAAACCGGGTATCCTCCGTGCTCAACTACAAAGATTAATCCTTCAAGCATTGTGGGACCCAAATGGACGGCAATCTCTTTCTAAGAGTTTTAACGCTGCTGCATGCCCAAGGCTAGATTTGAAAATGAAAAATTGTTGATATGTGATGTTGAGTTGATAAAATATATGTTTATTAGACATTTTAAGTCAAGACTTTAATCTCATTTGTGTGATTTCTCTTAGCCTAATATGATGATTCAGCACAACGTAGGCTCTCTTTGTAGTTCTAACACTATGATGAACTATTTTGTTAGTGTCTGTTGTCATTTGTTTAATTTTTTTATTTTAAAATTTAGTTTTTTGACGTCATTTGTTTTCACGCTACTTTTTAACTGAATCTCTATTATTTCAAATTCATTTACTTGGTCTTTGTTGAGATCTGATAATAAAAAAATGCAAATGTTTTATGCTAAATTGACAAAATACATGTTTATTTAGACATTTTAAAATGATGTGATGATTTTTTTTATTAAGTCTCATTTTTTTTTAAAAATTAATTATTAAAAAATCTTCAACTCCTAAAATAAACCCATATAATCACCGATAACTCGCTCTATTTCATGTAATCTAATAGAACAAAACACACACTACATATTTTGTTTCCCTTATCTTTTCTCTCATGTTCAAATTCTGTTTTGAAATTTGTTTTTTTCTTGACCGGAAAGTAATAACAATTTAGCCATGAAAATGCCACCATCAGCCCAACAAACTAACTCTGCATCTGATGTATGAAAGACCAGATTCTCATATTCCATGGAAATGTCTTTACTTATTTCGTCGAAGCTATTCTTGATTTTTATTTGCTTTCCATTCACCAAAGAATCAAAAAACACCAAAATTCAACAGGTGAATTATCGCTCCACGAAAAACCTCTGAGAAAGAGAGATCATAAGATACAAAGGTGGATTCTACGAAGACACCATCATATAATTGACGCTCACCGGGAAATAGTATTCTAATAGCAACTTTGGAAGTTTTTATCCAGCTTTTAATCACAATCCTTTAATTCCATATTTCTCAAAGCTAATATTTTTTTCTTGCAAGAATTTGAACCTTGAACCTTCAACTCCTCGACCTTTTTAACCTCCTATCTCAAACCAGTTGAACCTCCCATCCACCCCCCACCCCCACACACATATGCATTTACCTTACGAAGTTCCTTTCCATCTCAAACTCCTCTAAGGGTATGTTTGGTTCAACAAAAGGGAGGGATTTTAATGAAGACGAGGAAAAGAGAGATTTGTTAATCAAAAGTATATTTGATATTCACAAAGGAAGGTGAGTGATTTTGAAATTAACTTATATTTACACCCTTAAAAATCTTAGAACAATATTCATTTCTTCTTCTTCAACTCATTGCTGATCACAACACCAACGACATTGTTGGTTCTCCTCATTCTTATTCTTCTTGTACCACAACAACCACTGATGATCAAAGAGACAAAAGTAAAGCAACACATCAAACAAAAAATGTAATCATGCTATTGGAAGAAGAAACAACTAGGAAGAATTCATATTCATGCGTTTTGTTGGGACAATTTGAGGTTTTTGTGAAACATGTTTTAAATTGAAGGGGATGAATATACAATTGCGTTTATCGTTTTTTATATACAAATACAATTCAATCAACTGACTAGACATATAAAAATCGTAAGAAAATTCTAACTGCCTTGACAAACAAGCAACTAACTAACTTGTCTTACATGCAATCAAACTAAAAACTATGAATTAAATACTTCACTCCACATAATTCATGTTTGCTAGTCTTCTCATTCCCATAAGCTTTTTCAAATCTTCATGACCTTGCTTTCTTCAAAGGTTTTGAGAGAATATCTGCAAGTTGCAACTCATACTTGCAATATTCAAGTTCTAGCCTATCCTTGTTCGCTTGATATCTAAGAAAGTGATGCCTTAAATAAATGAAACATTCTAGTTTTCCTATCCTTGTAATATTTTAAGGGCAGATGCTTCCTCTGTTAGTTTTCCAAGAGGCTTATAGTTTGTCTTTCGTTAGGGCATATCCATTTTTTTTCATCAAAACAAAAAAATAAATATTCCAAAAATTAATGTAGCCTATATCCTTATTGCCATGTACCTCTTCCGTGCTCACTGACCCATCCCTTGTCAATTTTGAATTAGGAGACTTGAAGTTATATTTGAACGTACATATCTTGTCGATTTGGACAATTAATATTTTTGTTGTGTGTTGAAATTCAAAACATTTCCTTTGGTATTCGGTGAGGCCAAACATAGAATCTGCAAGCAAACAAGAAACATTCAAGTACGAAGCACTTGATGAAGGATGCAAAGATGGAACCAAGCAACAAGACATGGGCAAGGAAAATGAGATCTGGAGATGATGAAAGTTGCAAGGACGACAACCAACAAAAAATTTAGGTTTATAAGATTTCTCAATAAACCCCAAAAAAATCTAGGATTTATTGAGAATTTGGAGATTTTGGTTTTTGAGTTTAGAAGATTAGGTGAATATATAGCACTAAGATTTATACTATTTCGAGGTGTATTTGAGTTGACATATGTTTTTTTTTTTTTTTTTTAAGGAAGATGTCCAAATTTTTTTTATGGGTTTCTTTATTTATAATAGAAAATATTTTTTAAAAATAAAATTATCATATATTGCTTGTCAACT